>Ga0209712_10000275_pt1 | contig 47121 bp, 41 predicted proteins | sample ArcOceMetagenome_FD_187443 | JGI IMG/M metagenome (GOLD analysis project Ga0209712, IMG submission 187443) | Marine eukaryotic phytoplankton communities from Arctic Ocean - Arctic Ocean - Greenland ARC118M Metagenome (SPAdes) (version 2) | ecosystem: Environmental > Aquatic > Marine > Oceanic...
TGATGAGCATAATGACCTAGACGCTAAATTAGCGTTCCAGCAAGAATTCATCGAACACCTTAAAAAGACCAAACGTAAGCGCCGCGAGTTTATCTTCGCAGGCTTCTTTGGCGTGGCCCACAAATCTGTGGATGTGGCCAACTGGCAGGACCATCAAAACGAACCGGGCTTTTTACCAGAAGAACAAGCCTTTATGGATCAGATTACTGGCCCATTAGAATTTGTCGATGCGTTCCGCGAAGCCAACTTTGGTGAAAACCAATACACCTACTACCCTGACGCCGAAGCGGCCCGTCGCAACCAAGATGGCTGGCGCTTTGATTATCAGATTTGTACCGCAGAGCTACGTCAGTATGTGGTCGATGCCAAAGTGGATAGAGAAAATATCTGGGGTGGTAAATATGCCGCCACGGTTATTGAGTATGAGTTGGACTAACTTGTAGCTGAACAATTATATCCAAACCAAAAAGCCCAAATGTGTAACGCATTTGGGCTTTTTTGTTTTCGCGACAAAGCTTAAGAAGCTAGCTTATTATTCTTTCGCCACCAACTTGCCGTCTTTCATTTCGTGATCTTTTGGAATGGCTTTACCTGCCAAGGTTCGCATGTCGCCATAATAGGCAATGCTTTCACCTTGAATAGAATCCGTGTCGGTTATAAAACTAACGAAGTCGATGTGTTCGATGTGTTCAGCAAACAGCTCAAGCCAGTCGGCTTGGATATGACGCGCTAAGGTTTGCCATTGCATGGTGGTTTGATTTTCACCACTGACCACCATCACTTTAGTAAACGCATCAATGTCCCAGTGGCTGCCAATTTTTTCATTTTGAGCCCACACATAATGAATGCTTTTTTTATCGCCAAATAACGGATCTAAACCCACCACTAAACGCAGGGCAAAGTCGTCCCCTTGTTTGCTTTTTTCATCGTAATTATTTTGCTTTGATTCAATGCCGTCTTCGCTCATGGCCAGAAAAAAAGGCAGCTGCTGTGCTGTCCATTGCCACTGCAGAATCGGTGTTTTGTTTAAATTGATTTTATTGCTGTATTTAAAACCAGAAGATGATGACTGACTGTGGGCACGCAGCACCACGCCCTGCTCCATATCCACCACTTGCTCATAGTTGGTCTCACCTTGGGTGGATACACTGCTCCACGCGTCTAGGTTGCCTTCTAGCAGTATGGGTTTGGCATTACTTAAGCTTGAAAAGAGTAACAGCCCTGTTACCAATAATTTATACATGCTGGCCTCGTTTTTATAATTATTCAGCAATTTTTATTATGTGAGATCGTTTTTTAGCTCGCCAGCTTATTACCCACCAAGTTTGGGTGCAAGGTTAATACAGACAGATTGCCTCCCTCAGACCAGCAGGCACAAAAAAGCCCATGCATTAGCTGGGCTTTTTGAACGATCGTCTTGCTGTGTGGGTTGATGATAGACCAACCCAAGACAAACTAGATCGGGCGTGAACCGTAATTAGAGGTCGGTTTACGTGGTGGATCTGCCATGACATTTGGTTCGATTTCATCAATGGCACCACCTTTATTTAAAAAAGCGGCCACTTGGTCATCTACTTGGTTTCGCAGTTTTTGGCGTGACGCAATGCTGCGGTGCACCCCTTCTTCTGTGCTACCAATGAAGTCCATATCAGGTTGTGGGCCTGCGTTTTCAGTTGCGGCCTTTTTTGCGCTGGCTTTTTTGGCTTTTGGCATCTGAGCTCTCCTTCCATGATTCCTTGAGCATTTAACTCTGCGTAGAAATTTATAGTTCACGGCGCTGGGCTTGTCAGATTTTAAGATAGACCTAATTTTCATATAAAAACTAAGCCATCAAACCAAAAGCTATTAGAGGGCGAAGCCTGACTAATCTTTCAGATAGGTGTAAGCCGACAAAGAGTCGGTAAGCTCTTGTAAAAACAGGGCTTTTTCTTGCTCGCTGAGCTTAGATTGCTCAATGCTATTTTCATAAGATTGACGTAATTTTTTTTCATCAAAGTTTACATATTGCAGCACACTGGAAACGTCATCCCCCTGCTGTGCATGTTTATAAGATGCCTGACCGTCATCCTCTAAATAGACATCCACACTGTGAGTATCGCCAAATAAGTTGTGCATATCCCCCAGTATTTCTTGATAAGCCCCCACCATAAAAAAGCCTAATAAAATGTCTTCATGGTTTTCATAAGCTGGCATGGGCAAGGTGCTTTCGATGCCTTCACCATCTACGTATTGCTCGATGCGGCCATCGCTGTCACAGGTAATGTCTTGAATCACAGCGCGGCACGCCACATCACTATTTAATTGTGTGAGCGGTAAAATTGGAAAGATCTGATCAATACCCCAAACATCGGGCAGAGATTGAAACAAAGAGAAGTTCACAAACAGTTTGTCAGCCAGCTTTTCATTCAGCTGATCCAGTACATCGCGGTGAGCCTTGCTTAACGACGGGCTTTGATTCAGCTGCATTTGTAAATGCTGATAAATGGCCATGGCGTAAGCTTCAATTTTGGCACGCTGGGCAAGCGTTAAACCGCCGTGAATAAAACCGTTTTGACCATCGGCCAAGTCATGCAATACGTCGTGATAGGTTTCTAATAACGAGCGGCCTTTGCCTTGCTGAAGTTGCTCGTACACGCTGTATAAATGCGCCACTAAAAGATCATCATCTTCTTCGGGTTTAATCAGTGTTTCGCTTGTGACTTTTTCAGTGTCAATCACATTGCTTAACAACACCGCATGATGAGCGGTTAACGCGCGCCCTGATTCGGTAATGATGTCAGGCTGTTTTAAATTGTTTGCTTGGCAAGTATTTTTAAATACGTGCACCACGTTGCTGGCGTACTCCGCCATGGAATAGTTCATGGAGCAGAAACTGCGTGAGCGTGTGCCTTCGTAATCAACACCTAAACCGCCGCCCACATCTAATACGTCGATGTCACAACCAATATTAGAAAGCTCTGCAAAGATACGACTGCACTCTGACAAACCGGTTTGTATATCGCGAATGTTGGCAATTTGGCTGCCCAAGTGAAAATGCAATAACTGGAAACTGTCTAAGGCGTTTAAGGTTTTAAGACGCTCTACCACTTTTAAAATTTGCTGGGCGCTCAAACCAAATTTTGATTTTTCACCACCGGTGTTTTGCCAGTTGCCCTTACCAATGGACGACAAGCGTGCGCGAATGCCCAAACGCGGTTTAACATTTAGCGCTTGAGCGATGCTTAAAATTTCATCCAGCTCTGAAAGTTTTTCTACCACCAAATACACTTTGTGGCCCAGCTTTTCGCCTAATAAAGCCAAACGAATGTAGTGGCTGTCTTTGTAACCATTGCAGACAATTACCGCTTGTTGAGACTGCTGGTCAGCGCCCCCAGAACCCGCCATTGATAAAACCGCCATTAATTCAGGCTTACTGCCCGCCTCTAAACCAATGGCTTGGCCTTGTTTGATTTGCCCAGCCACCAGCTCTTCCACCACACGGCGCTGCTGGTTTACTTTAATGGGGTAAACGCTGGTAAAACCACCTTGGTAGCCTTGCATCGAAATGGCATCGGCAAAGGCGCTGTTTATTTGTTTTACACGGTCATGGAGGATATTCGGAAAGCGCACCAATACAGGCAGGTTTAAACCCTGCTCTTCAAGCTGTTGGCTTATGGTTTTTAAGCTTAATTGGCCGTGGCTCAACACCACTTCGCCGTGGGCATTCACATCAAAAAAGCCTTCACTCCAATGTTCTATGTTGTAAACATCTTTGGCTTGCATGTTTTTGTCCGGTCAGGCCTGAGGAATGAGAGCATTCTATTCATTGTAGAGCTGGGATCAAGATAATGTGAATACGGATTATTAATTTGTGGGAGGGCGCTTGCGCGCGATGCATCTTTATATTGCCTTTTCGCGCGCAAGCGCCCTCCCACCTGAAATGATAAAACTCGCATTCACAAAAAACTTGGCAATACTAATATCTAGGGTTAACCTGCGCGGCAAAATTGTGCACCATTAAATTAGAGTAACTCCCCATGGCTGAATCCACAGAAAACTGGTTTACCGAAGTCTTTGAAAGTGAAGGCTCTAGCTTTGGTCTTAAAATCAAAGCCAAGCTGCATGAAGAGCAAACCCCGTATCAAAAGCTAGAAATGTACGACACGGAAACTTTTGGTAAGTTAATGATTCTAGATGGCTGCACCATGGTCACCAGTCGCGATAACTTTGTGTATCACGAAATGATGAGTCACGTGCCTTTGTTCAGCCATGCTAACCCTAAAAAAGTGGCCATTATTGGTGGCGGCGATTGCGGCACCTTGCGCGAAGTTTTAAAGCACCCAGGCGTTGAAGACTGCTGGCAGATAGACATCGACGAAGCGGTGACTCGCATGTCAGAAAAATACTTCCCTGAGTTATGCGAATCCAATGACGATGCTCGCGCTCACCTACTATGGGAAGACGGCATTAAGTGGATCAAAGACTGCGAGCCAGGTTCCCTAGACATCATCATCATTGATAGCACAGACCCAGTGGGCCCAGCGGAAGGTTTGTTTGCCGTAGACTTTTATCAAGACTGCCACCGCGCATTAGCCGCTGATGGCATTTTGGTGCAGCAAAGCGAAAGCCCGCTGTATCACACCAATAGCATCATCAAAAAATTACACGGGGATTTAAAAGAAGCAGGCTTTGGCTCAAGCCATACCTTCCCATTCCCTCAGCCTATCTATCCAAGCGGCTGGTGGAGCTGTTCACTGGGTAAAAAACATGGTGAGGCCACACAATTCCGCAAAGACGATGCGGACGCTTTAAGCTTCCATACAGAGTATTACACGGGTGATATTCACCAAGCGGCGTTGGCGTTGCCTGCGTTTATGAAAAGGGCGCTAGGTAAGTAGAGCGAGCCCCCATCCATTAGGCTTATGGATTTCTAGCACTTTCGGCAGGTAGTTTAATTGCAATATCCTAGAGGTGATTATTTATGAATCATCACCTCCTAATAGTTATTACTTTCTGCTGATAATTAATCTTGCTCAATTGAGATTAATATCAAATCTAGGTAGGTTAGAGGCTGAAATGGACCATTCAAAATCAACCACTAAGGACAGTGTATGAAAACCCACTTCATAAGTCTCTTTTGCCTATTGCTGCTGCTAACTGGATGCGGGTCCAGCTCTGAAGGTAATCTCTCACCTCCCTCGTCAAAGTCATTTGATAGCGGATTAGTCGCCAGTGAAACCGGTTTTAATATGATCAATGGCGTGTCGATTGATCATGAGAACTTGATTGACCTAAATTTTTATACCGCAAAATCCATAGAGGTTAATGATAACTTTTATGGTACATGGGTGAATCTTTACCAATCGAAAATTTATTTCGAAAACAGTGACACCCCGCATGAAATTAGAGAGTCGGCATCTTTCTATCACAATATTTTTAGTGAGCAATCTCAATCATGGTCATGGGAACTAGCCACTGATTCCAATTGGAATGATACCCTGCAATTATATGATTTTAGCTTGGATGGAAAAACAGGAGACGGGCGTATCGTAAAAACTTACGGCGTATCGATTAAGCTATCAAACGACCTACTGGAATTAGGAACTATAGAACATACGATTAATAATGGTGGGAACGAAAATGTGGAGCAATATCCATTAAATGCATTTTTTATAGAGCCACGGGGCAGTTTTGCTGCCCATTCTTATGATTCGGAAGACACTCGACTATCCTATTTCTTAAATTATCTATCAGACAGCGACTCAATCTTAATTTCAATCTATGGTGATGACTCTGTTTCTAATATTCAGTCGGATAACGTCAGCATCCAATCAGACAATAACAGAACGAATATCGAGTCAGTTATTTATTCACAAAGTGCATCACACAGGACTACGATCGATTACACCTCTCTGTTCCATGATGAGCAGAGCCCCAAATAATGGTTACTAGCTGTAGTTATGATAATTGGCAGTAGGAAGTAACTGACAAGCTTAACTTCTTACCCGAAACACCGTTTCATCGCTCCGAGCGGCCTTAGCCTTGCCTCCGATTATGAAGGGCTTTAGCGAGAGACGCTGATAAAGCCCCCGTAACGCCACCTTTTTTCAGCGGCATAACGATTATTTTTTACGTCATGGCTACTTTAATTGCAGCACTCACCACCATTTCAGCTCCAATTAATTGGATTATGCGTATCGCGCACAGGGTGCGACTCCTACAAAAACTAAAAAGCCCAAGCAGTGTTAGCTGCTTGGGCTTTCTTGTTGACCGCTAAGAGATCTTTAGAAACGACTTATATTCTGGAACACCGTTTCATCGCTCTCAGGCATCCTGCCTTTCACGATGTTAGTACATCCTGTACGTCACCAATCAAATTTCTGGCTCATGCCTAATACGATTGAGTTGCCTTTATCGTCATGGCGATTGAAGCTCACATCAAAATCCACATTACCCGGCATGGCTTGTATATAACGAACGCCAAAGTTATACACTTCATCAATTTCTTCTGGCTGCAATACCCCTGCGGTAAAACTTAAACCGCCGTCGCCCCAAAACGCATAGTTGGCGGCCACTTCATGGTATTCGTAAGTACTGTCTTCATCTTGAAAGCTGCTTAGGCGGAACATGTTCCAAGCAATGTTCACATTGTATTCTGTGTTATCAATTTGATCGTCTGCGCCGCGCTCATAAGTAATGGCACCCAAACCAAACGATACTGTGCCCACACTGGCCGCTAAACCGGCATACACATTGGCTTCTGTTGTATCAAAATCTTCAATAGCACCGGTATAACCCCAAGCACCTGCATAAAAACCCCAAGGGCTTTGGTAATCCGCCCCGGCACTTACTACAAAGTCCTGATCGCTTTGCTTGATACCACGATGCATATACTTAGTGGCAAAACCCATGTTGCTGCTGAACTCAGCTTGAGAGGGCACAGACAAGGCCGCTAGGCTAATAAAGACAATGGATAACAACTTAAACATGGAATCACTTCTTATTATGGATCGAATAGACATCAGGCCCGCACTATAGCAATTTTAGCCGTGGTTAAAAACCGTATGCCTTCAGTAGTAGCTTGGAGCCGCAGTATTGTGATTGGTTCCAGTCTTACCATAGACTTTATTCAGCAATAAAAAAGGCGAGCTGTATAGCTCGCCTTGCCTACATAGATGTAGGTACATAGCTTGCGTCGGTCGTGGCACGGATGCCACTTATTAGAACAATGCATGGAGCAATTGTCGGGAACCGGCAAGCTTGCTAGCGCTTAAAAGCTTACTTCAAAGCCGCAGCGTAGGCTGAACCTTCAGCGTGTGCTGAAATCACATCTAATGCTGTGGCGCCGTCTAGATTTTTTGCGCTTACGTTGTGGCCTTCTTCTTTGAAGAATTCAATGAACTCTACAAACGTGTCGGCTGTCATATGCTGATACGCTTTTAAGATATTGATGTAATCAACGTCTGTTCCGTCGTAGCTTTTGCTTTCTAAGAAAAAGCGCATGCTGTCTTCAGTCCACTCGCCACCAAATACTTTTTCTTTATCTTTTTTCAACATGTTGAAATCCTATCTTTAAATTCTAGCTAATTCTGTTTTGCCCATTAAACACATTATATGGCATGGCTTTAAGCCAAACCCAGCAATGGTTTAAGCGTTCTTTTTGTAGATCAAATCCCACACGCCGTGGCCTTTGTTTTCGCCACGTACTTCAAACTTAGTCAGCGGGCGGAAATCTGGACGCGGGTGGTATTCACCTTTGCCTGCCACGTTGTCGTAGCCTGGTGCTTCTTCCATAACTTCTAACATTTGCTCAGCATAGTGCTGCCAGTCAGTAGCCATATGGAACGTGCCACCCGTTTTAAGCTTGCCACGAATGGTTTGTGCAAATTCAGGCGTTAAAATACGGCGCTTGTTATGACGCTTTTTATGCCATGGATCAGGGAAATACAGCTGCATGGTTTCTAACGATGCATCTGGAATGTTGTCGGCTAATACGTCGATGGCATCGTGTTCAAATACACGTAGGTTCTCAACACCATTGTCAGCCGCATCACGTAATACTTTGGCAACCCCTGGGGTGTGCACTTCAATACCGATGTAGTTTAGGTTTGGATTCGCTTGGCACATTTCCACCAAGCTTTTGCCCATTCCAAAACCGATTTCCAACACCACTGGATTATCGTTGCCAAACTCTTTGGCGTAATCCAATGATCCGTTTTCGTGTTTTAAGCCCCATTTGGCAAAGTGCTCGCCAAATAGCTCACGGTGAGCTGGGCTAATACGGCCCTTACGTACCACAAAGCTTTTAATGCGTTTGGCAAATTCTACGCTTTTTGGCACACCGTGTTCGTCACGTTCAATGCTGTCATCGCGCTCTGGGCTGTCTACTGATTCGTCTTTATCTGTCATGGTCTAACTCAATCTTTTTGCAGGTGGCCACGCCAAGCAGCCACAACTAATATGCCCCAAGCCACCAGCAAACTTAGACCGCCAATGGGGGTTAATAAAACCAAGGCCTTATTATGTGTGATGGCCATGAAATACAGGCTGCCACTGAATAATAGAATACCCAGCCCGAATCCATAGGCTGAATATTTAAGTGGTGACCAGTTAGGCCACATTTTTAGGGCAAAGCCCAATACCAAAATCACTAGGCTATGGGCCATTTGGTACTGCACACCGGTTTGCAGCCACGCCATGGCTTGCTCGGTTAATTGCCCCTTCAAACCATGGGCAGCAAAGGCGCCAATGGCTACGCTAGAGAAGCCTAAAAAGGCACCCAGTAGCAATATAAGTTGGAAAGGTTTCATAAGGTGCGCACGATACTGGGCTGGGGGAATATTTCAAGTTTAAACGGTGTATTACGCCTTCGGCTAATAGCACCCTACTTAGCCTGCATCTGCCACTTTAATGCTCCGGCACTCATGTAGGGTGTCATTAGCGCCGTTGGCGCGTAATACACCTTGCTCTCGAGCCCGAATACAAAAAAGCCCCAGTTTTCACTGAGGCCCTTATATTTGGCTAATCGTTGAGGCTAACGAAACTACGCCGCCTCTTCGATCATGCCTTTTACCTTATTCATGGCATTTTTCTCTAGCTGGCGAATACGCTCAGCCGAAACGCCGTATTCAGCGGCAAGCTCATGTAAGGTGGCTTTTTTGTCTTGTAACCAACGACGGATCAGAATGTCACGGCTGCGTTCATCCAGTTCTAACATGGCTGATTGCAGGCGAGATGAGCTGTCTTGCTCATGATCGTCATGCTCTACCTTGGCCGCAGGGTCAAAGCTGTGATCTTCAAGATAGTTGGCCGGTGCTTGGTAAGCACTGTCATCGTCATCGGCCACTGGGCTATCAAATGTAGCGTCATAGGCGGTCAAACGACCTTCCATTTCTTTTACTTCGCGCAAGGGCACGTTGAGGTCGTCAGCGATTTTTTGAGCTTCGCTTTCGTTCATCCAACCCATTTTCTTTTTAGCGCTACGCAAATTGAAAAACAGTTTACGCTGGGCCTTAGTGGTGGCCACTTTAACAATGCGCCAGTTTTTCAGAATGAATTCGTGGATTTCCGCTTTAATCCAGTGAACCGCAAAGCTCACCAAGCGCACACCTACTTCAGGGTTAAAGCGTTTAACCGCTTTCATTAAACCAACGTTACCTTCTTGGATCAGGTCAGACTGGTTTAAACCATAACCGCTGTAGCTTTTGGCAATGTGCACAACAAAGCGCAAATGCGATACAACCAAATGACGGGCTGCATCTAAATCTTGTTCGTAATAAAGGCGATCCGCTAACTCTTTCTCTTCGTCAGCGGTCAACACAGCAACGCGGCCAATCGCATTCAAGTAACCATCTAGGTCACGGCCTGGGGTCAGGCTTGCGATGTTTTGAGCCATTAAGCTTGTGTTCATGATATCTGTTATCTCCTATGGATATTCGCTTTTTACAATGTCATGCAGTGTAGCATCGAGATTTTAGTGCGCCAAGGCCGTTTAAAGTTCCATTACAATTTTTACCGCAACTCAATGTTCCAGCAGGCAATTGAGATTTTAGTGCACAACATTGCCGTTAAAGTTCCATTTGTAATAAGGAAGAAACTCAATGTTTCACCCTTGGTTCAATCAAGCAAATATAGGTGCTATTAACTTAGAAAGCCTGAAAGCCCTATGGTTCCGGCCAGTTAGCTGCGCCAGATCAAAAATAGCGTCTATTTGGCAATATTAAAGCACCCGGTGAAATGCGGCTCTTTAAGGCTCAATACTGGATAAGTGCTTACTTACGGCTAACCACGCACCAAACCAACCCAGCACCACAGCGTCAAGAATCAGTAATAAACTGTCGGCTAAGCCTAGGCCTATTAGCTGAAAGTCACTGCCGTAAAGACTTACTAACTCTTTTACAGGGCCAGACAACCAATAAAGTCCGGCACTGATGAGGATCCAAGCAATAATCCCGCCACCCAAACCGAACCACACCCCTGTGTATAAAAAGGGTCGGCGTACAAAGGCGTCTGTGCCGCCCACCAGTTTCACCACTCGAATTTCATCACGACGGCTTTCGATAGACAGGCGAATGGTATTACCAATAATCAGCAACACCGCCAAGCCCAATAATATGGCCAAAGCCCATACCATGCGTTGGCCCAGCTCCATAAATTGATACAAGCGCTGCACCCATAATAGGTCCAGCTGCACGCTTTCTACGTGGGCCAGTTTCTCAAGCTTTTGTTGCAGCTGAGTTAAACCGTCCATATCGGTGCTGGAAAGCTTTGGCAAAATACTGATCACAGCAGGCAGCGGATTATCATCCAAGCCTTCAATCACATCACTCAAACCTGTGCTTCTGCTGAAGTCCGCAAGGGCTTTATCTGGGTCGATGTAGTCCACACTTGAAAGCTCCGGCCAGTTCTCAAGGTTATCGCTTAGCTCTTGAGCAAAACGTGGCAAGGTGTTGGCTTTTAAATACAGACTGATTTGCGAACTTTGATCCCAGCTATGGCTCAGCTGCTTGATGTTCTCCAGCGCCAAATACAGGGTCATGGGTAGAGACAGGGCAATGGCCAATACCAACCATGTCATGGTGCTGGCAAATGGGTTTTGTAATAAACGCCCTAAGCTGTCTTTGGCCATCAACTTGTGATGCTGAAAATACGCAGCACTTTGGCTAGATGCGGTAATGGTGCTTTGACGATTGCTTTCTTTTGGCTTGTGGCTCACTTTGGCAGAGGCTTTTTTAGGCACTCTTTTATTGGGTTTTGAAGGCTTATTCATGATGACCCTCTTCACTTGCCTGCTTGGCAGCACGCTCACCAATTAAACGGCCCTGACCCAGCGCGATCACTCGGTGCGGTAAACGGTTAATCAAGGGTAAATCGTGGCTCGCGATCAAAACCGATACCCCCACGTCATTAAACTGCTCGAACAAACGCATGATCTCGCTACTTAACTTAGGGTCCAAGTTACCGGTGGGCTCATCCGCCAGAATCAAACTGGGTTTGTTGACCACCGCGCGCGCAATGCCGATGCGCTGTTGCTCACCGCCACTTAGTTCAATGGGGTTTTGTTTTTCTTTGCTTAATAAACCCACTTTATCTAATGCCGCGCGTACACGTCGCTCTAAATCACGGCTGGTGTAACCAGAGATACGCAGCGGTAACGCCACGTTTTCAAATACGCTGCGATCAAATAAAAGTTGGTGGTTTTGAAACACCACGCCAATGCGGCGACGGTGAAAAGGAATTTGGGATTTGGCTAAGCGCTCAAGGTTCACGCCGTCCATTAAGACTTGGCCAGAGCTTGCATGCTCCATGCACATGATCAGTTTAAGCAGGGTACTTTTGCCCGCGCCACTGTGACCGGTGAGAAATGAAATCTCCCCTTGGTTTAATTCAAAACTAAGATTGTTAAGGGCCGTGTGGGCCCCATAACTTTTTGAAACGTTGTCGAAGAGTATGTGGGACAAAGCCCTTCTCCCGGATTATTTTTATTATTATATTTAAGCGCGTCTCGAAGCTTTATTCCGAGAACAGCGCATCAATAAATTCATCACGATCAAACGGACGTAAATCATCAATTTGCTCACCCACACCAATAAAGCGTACAGGTAGCTGTAATTCTTTAGCCAGTGCGAAGATCACCCCGCCTTTTGCGGTGCCATCTAACTTGCTCAAGCTTACGCTGGTCACGCCCACTGCATTTTGGAAATGCTTGGCTTGGCTTAATGCGTTTTGGCCTGTGCCTGCATCCAATACCATCATTACTTCGTGTGGCGCGCTGTCATCCAGCTTTTTCATCACACGCACAACTTTTTCAAGCTCTTGCATTAGGTGCGCTTTGTTTTGCAAACGCCCTGCTGTATCTGCAATAACAATGTCGGTGCCTTTGGCTTTTGCACTTTGCACCGCATCAAAAATAACCGAGGCACTGTCCGCCCCTGTGTGTTGCGCTACAACAGGCACATCGTTGCGCTCGCCCCAGGTTTGCAATTGCTCAACCGCGGCAGCACGGAAAGTATCCCCTGCGGCTAACATTACGGAATGGCCATCGGCCTGAAAACGCTTGGCCATTTTGCCAATGGTGGTGGTTTTACCCACACCGTTTACGCCCACCATCAAAATCACATACGGCTTTTTGCTGGTATCGATTACCAAGGGTGCGTGGCAAGGTTCTAATAATTCTTTCAGGCTGACTTTTAACGCATCAAATAATGCGTCGCTGTCGTTTAATTCTTTGCGACTAGAGCGCGCGGTTAAGTCATCAATGATGCCTTGTGTGGCAGCCACACCGATGTCAGCCATTAACAACTGAGTTTCGATGTCTTCTAATAAATCGTCATCGATTTCTTTTTTGCCAAGCAATAAGTCCGCAAGACCATCGCTTAAACCAGAACGTGTACGAGACAGGCCAGATTTAACGCGGGCAAAAAAACCGGCTTTTTCTACCGGTGCAGGGGCTTCTGTTTTTTCAACAGGAGCAGGTGGTTGAACCTCTGGGGCTTGAGCCGTAAGAGAGTCGACAACGGCTTCAGATGTTTCTTCTGAAGCATCAACAGATTCAATTTGATCCTGTTGTGCGGCTTTTTCCGCCTTATTTTTGGATTTACCCCAACCGAACATGGGCTATCTTCCACCTAATGCTATAAAACGACTATCCTAACATTAGTCGCCTTTAAATGCCGCAGGCACAATAATCACAATGGCCTTTTTTCCCGACTTTTTCTAAGGATTTGCCATGGAACGGCAGCACAAACCTAAATTCAGCCCCATGATGCTCAACATACTGATGTTGGTGTGCTTAGTGCTGATTATTATTTTGACCTACAACCCCAAAGATAACAGCCACAGTCGCCTGCCTCCTGTGCCCAAAATCAATATCTCCCTGTGGCAAACCGATAGCGGTGCCAAGGTTTGGTACAGCCCCATGCTGGCCGACAATATTCAAATTCAGCTTTGGTATTTAGCCGGTTTTAGTCATGATGATGCGCACAAAGGTAAAGCTCAGCTATTGGCGCAGTTACTCAAATACGAAAGCACTAAACGCCAACTGGACATGGACATCAGCCTTGATCAGGATTTTTTAAAGCTGTCACTGACGTTAAGTCATCAGCCATCGGTTATGGCGCGGCAGATCAAACAAGCCAAAACCCTGTTATATCACCCGCTATTGCCCAACGATCTCATCGCCACATTGCGCTCTAATCATGCCAGCACCAGCCAAGCATTATTAGATGCCCTGTATCCACAGCATCCATACGCTGGGCCAAAACAAGGCAACAGCGACACCTTAAATCAGCTAAGCCGTAAAACCTTACAGGATTTTCAGCACAGCTTTATGCACCCTAAACGTTTGCACATGAGCGTGGTGGGCGACATTGATCAAACCACGGCGCAAGTGATCAGTGAAAACCTGCTGCCCACATCAAAACACACACCGGCAAAAAAACTGGCGGTAAACAGTTTGGATATACGCTTTGCCAGCAACCAACACATGCAGGGGTTTGTCTGGCCCAGCTTAAAACACAGCGCTCAGCAAAAGCCCCATTTGTCGGTGGATAACTACATGCTGTATCAAATTCTAAACGAACTGCACCCCAAGCAAATTCGCTTTGCACCAGGTCTTGCCAACAGCACCTTGTTAATAAGCCAAAGCCAGCAACTGCAAGCATTGTTAGAAGACAAACTGGACAGCCAAATCATTGCTCAAGCCAAACGCAAACTGCTGAAACAATGGCTGGTGCAATTACGCAGCGCCAAAGGCCTTAGCAAACATCTGGTGCAACTTAACGCCTATGGTTATGCCGTCACCGAATTAGATCAGCGTCGTAATGCCTTAATGCTGTGGGATGAAGACCGTTGGGCGGTACTTTCAGAAAAACTGTTGGCCCCTCTAATGGCAAACAACTAATCGCGATTAATCTTTAACTTCCATACTGCGTTAAAAATGATTTCGGCGTGCTCATTTACGAACTGTAAACTGCGCAGCCTCAATCATTTTTGCCTTGCCTGAAAGCAAAATCTCGGCTCGCTTAGACCTCTATAGTTTGCCCGCAATGCCTGTCATAATGCGCCCATAGATTATTGAACCGCTCCCATGTGTATCGAGCGGTCACCCAAGGTTTAAGTATTCATGGCAAAACAATCCAACAAGTCCACAAATAAGTTACGCATCATCGGTGGCCAATGGCGCAGCCGCCAACTGCCGTTCCCTGATGTTCAAGGCCTACGCCCCACCACAGATCGCGTACGGGAAACCGTGTTTAACTGGCTGATGCCTTACCTGCCCGGTGCAAACGTATTGGATGTATTTGCAGGCTCAGGCGCGTTAGGTTTTGAAGCGCTATCACGTGAAGCAGACAACGCGGTGCTGTTAGAAAAAGACAGCAAGGCCGCCAAGATGCTTAAAGAAAATACCGCACTGCTAAAAGCCAATGCTCAAGTGTTTCAAACCGACAGCCTTAATTGGTTGCAAACATGTGATACACAATTCGATGTGATCTTTTTAGACCCGCCGTTTAATAAAGGCTTGTTACCCAACTGCATTGAAACCATTGAAAGCAAAGGTCTATTGGCGGATAAGGGTTGGATTTATATTGAAAGCGAAGCGGATTTAAGTGAACTGAATATTCCGAGCAACTGGCATATGCATCGAGATAAAAAAGCAGGGCAGGTTAAGTTGAGGTTGTTTCAGAAATTGTCCTAGGAAACTTCGAAACTAGACTAAAGATTAGAAGTGGTTTGATTCGCTGCGTAGCTTCATTATATGGTGTGCTACGCAGTAAATATAAAGAACAGATTCAGCCTATCGCACTGAATTTGAAAATTTCTTAATATTCTCCCTCATTGGATTTGTATAATCCTTCTTCCATGTTGGCGCTAAAAACTCTGTTTTCTCAATGAATTGAAGAGCTATATCCCAATCCTCTAAAAGGTAATGAGCTCTAGCCTTTGCATATGCCGCATAAGAATCCTGCGGATGAGTCTCTAGCCTCTCATCAATCATTACAAGCGCTTCATCTATATCCCCTTCAGAGAGTAGATATCTAACGCGTTCATCATCAAAACCCTCTGATTTAGCTTCACACTTATTTGATGTCCACTCATCTGCCATAGCGACACCCTGATATATAGCTACAGAAAACACTACAGCTCCAATACCAACTAAAACAAAACCAATCGCCAGAGCAATCACCCATCGCTTAATAGATTTCAACTCAGAGAGTGATTTTTCGTTATCAATATCCATATTTAATACTTACCTAAACTTCAAAAATTAAAAGCGAATCCTAGCACATGGGAAATTTAATTAGTTTTAAAGATGAAATTATCTAACACAGCTAAAAATTAATATTGCCGATGAAAAAACACCACGATCATAGTGTTAAACCTGCCCAAACCGAACATTGCCACCCAACCATCGATCAATCAGCGGCTGCACAATCTGCGGCGCTTCTTTTTCGCATAAGTGCGCCCATGTTTTTATGTCATCCAATAAATGTCCGTCACGTTGTAAGTCGGCAATGCGCATTTGCATTAAACCGGTTTGGCGGGTGCCTAGTACTTCGCCGGGGCCGCGGATTTGTAAATCGATTTCGGCAATTTTAAATCCGTCTGTGGTATCGCGCATGGCTTGAATACGTTGTTTGCCTAACTGGCTTAATGGGGTTTGGTATAACAACACACAATGGCTTTTTGCCGTGCCACGACCCACCCGGCCGCGCAATTGATGCAGCTGTGCTAACCCCAAACGCTCTGGGTTTTCGATGATCATTAAACTGGCGTTGGGCACATCTACACCCACTTCGATCACTGTGGTGGCCACTAATAAATGCAGCTCGCCGCATTTAAAACTTTCCATTATCTGTGCTTTCTCTTTGGGCTTTAAACGCCCGTGTATCAAGCCTATTTTTAATTCTGGTAAGGCCAGTTGTAATTCTTGTGCGGTAACTTGTGCCGCTTGTGCTTCTAGGCTTTCGCTTTCTTCAATTAATGTGCACACCCAATACGCTTGGCGCCCTTCTAAACATGCGCCGCGAATGCGCTCTATTATTTGCCCACGTTTTAATTGATCCATGGCTACGGTGTTTACCGGCGTGCGTCCTGGGGGCAATTCATCAATCACACTGGTATCTAGATCGGCGTAAGCGCTCATGGCTAACGTGCGTGGAATGGGTGTGGCGGTCATGATCAATTGGTGTGGGCTAATGCTTTGGCCGTTTGCTTGCATCGGACCCTTTTCTTTTAAGGCTAATCTCTGATGCACACCAAAGCGGTGTTGCTCATCTATGATCACAAAACCCAAATTTGAAAATTTCACTTCGTCTTGAAACAACGCATGGGTGCCAATGACCATTTGTGCGTCACCTTGCGCGATGGCATTAAGCGTGGCCACACGGGCTTTGCCTTTCACTTTGCCAGCTAACCATGCGGTCTCGATGCCTAGGGGCGCTAACCATTCTTGAAAGTTTTTTAAATGCTGCTCTGCCAAAATTTCGGTGGGCGCCATTAAGGCCACTTGCTGGCCCGCTTCTAACGCGCTTAACGCTGCAAGCACGGCCACCAAGGTTTTACCTGAGCCCACATCCCCTTGCACTAAACGCAGCATAGGAAAACCTTTTATCAGGTCTTGCTGAATTTCTTGGCTAACCCTTAGCTGTGCCTTAGTAGGAGAGAACGGCAGCTGAGCTAATAGTTTGGGTTTTAGTATTTTGGATTCAGGTAATACCGGCGCTAAATCGTTTTGAATTTCAGCACGCATTTTTAGCAAACTTAAGTTGTGGGCTAATAATTCTTCCATAATCAAGCGCATTTGCGTGGGATGATTATTTTCTTCAAGTTCGTAAACATTGGCGTCGGCCGGTGGTTGATGCAAATACAATAGCGCACTTTTTAAATCAGGTAGATCAAACGGGGCTAAAAAAGACGGAGGAATCAAGTCCTCAATAGCGCGACCTTTTTCTAGCATGGCAACAACTTGAACCATTAGCTGGCGCCATTTAGTTTGGCTTAGGCCTTCTGTGCTTGGGTAAATGGGCGTTAAGGTTTTTTCGGTGGGCAGGTTTTCAAGTTCGTGTAAAAACTGATACTCAGGGTGGTACAGTTCCAGCCCCGCTTTACCACGGCGCACTTCTCCGTAGCAGCGAATGCGCTCGCCGGTTTTAAGATTATTTTTTTGCGCGGCACTGAAATGATAAAAACGTAATGTAAGTGTGCCGGTACCATCTTGAATGCGCACCGCCAATGAACGGCGCTTGCCAAAAATTACATCGGCGCTTTTGACTTCCCCTTCGACAACCACATCGCCGTTGGGGCGCAGTGTGCCAATGGGGGTAATGCGTGTGCGGTCTTGATACCTAAGCGGTAAATGAAACAGCAGATCTTGAATATGGTGGATGCCTAACTTCGCGAGTTTTTCCGCAAGTTTTGGCCCCACACTTTTTAATTCTGTGACAGGTAATTGAGCAAGCGTGCCTTTACCTAAAGCATTTAAAACAGCTGACATAAGCCTGCCGCTTCAGTAATTAAATCAACCGCTTTAGGGCGAGGGAAACTGGCGCGCCATGCAATGGCAACGGTACGCTTAGGAATAGGCCGTTTGAATGGGCGGGTTTCCAACATGCCCGAGGCATAGGTGCTGGTACCTGTGGCACTTTTAGGTAAAACCGTAATGCCCAAACCGGATGCCACCATGTGCCTTAAGGTTTCTAAGGAGCTGCCTTCGGCAATGGATTCTAATTGGCTGTTCTTTTTGCTGTTAAGGGCCGGGCAAATTTCCAATACTTGATCACGGAAACAATGGCCATCCCCCAACAATAATAAATCTTTATCTAACAACACATCCGGCGCGATGCTTTTGTTTTTTAACAGCGCATGTTTATCCGGCAATAACACTTCAAACGGCTCGTCGTAAATGGCTTTGGTTAATACATCTGGCTCGGTAAACGGCAATGCAATGATGATCACATCCAGTTCGCCGTCGCGTAATTTTTGGCGCAGCACACGTGTGTAGTTTTCTTCGATGTACAAAGGCATGTTGGGTGCCAAGCTTTGCACTTGCGGAATTAGATGGGGAAACAAATACGGCCCAATGGTGAATATGGCGCCAATTTTTAATGGGCTGGCCAATTGGTCTTTGCCCACTTCTGCCATGTTTTTTAGGCTTTTTACATTATCTAAAACCAATTGAGCCTGTTTGATAATGGGCTCGCCCATGGGCGTCACCGTTACCGCGCTTTTTGAACGCTCAAACAATAAAATACCCAGCTCACCTTCAAGCTTTTTGATGGCAACACTTAAAGTGGGCTGGCTAACAAAACAGCGCTCAGCCGCACGGCCAAAATGACGTTCTTGTGCCAATGCGACGATGTATTTCAGTTCTGATAATGTCATTTATATTCTACTTTTTTATCAAAATGCACTGTTAACGGTTAAGACTTAGCTGTGTTTTACCGCGCTGATAATGCCATTTAACACCCAATAGATTTGCACTATGGATCACAAACAGTCATAAAGCAGGCATAAAATCCCTTACCTTGGGGAATTAAGCGCTAAACTTAATTAAAAGGCAATTTGCTTGACCTGTTTTAGAGGCAAAAGGTAGACACTATGGCTCGATTTTTAATAGTAGGTTCCGGAGACATTGGCGGTGGTTTAGCCAAAGATTTACAAAAAGACGGCCATGACGTATTTGCCATGCGTCGCAGTGATAAGCCCGTGGGCACTGGCATCACCACCATTAGTGCTGATGTTAGCGATATGGAAACCCTAATTGGCCAGATTCCAGATAACTTGGATTACGTAGTGTACAGCGTGGCCAGCCCTGACTTCAGTGAAGAGGGTTATCAACAGTATTATGTGCAGGGCCTGACCCACATTTTAGCCCTGCTAAACCAGCAGCATAACCAGCCAAAGCGCATCTTTTTTGTCTCTAGCACCAGTGTGTACCCTCACCACGATGGCAGCTGGATAGACGAAAGCGTGGTACCTGAGCCCACGGCCTTTGCTGGGCGCAAAATGCTAGAAGCCGAACACACATTGCAAGCCAGCGAAAACGCCAGCACCTGTGTGCGCTTTAGCGGCATCTATGGCCCAGGGCGCACTCGCATGATCAACCAAGCTAAAAGCGGTAATCATATCGACCCAGAGCCGGATCTTTGGACCAATCGCATTCACCGTGATGATTGCATTGGCGTATTAAAGTTTTTAATCGAAAAAGACATGGCCAAAGCCAAGCTGGATGATGTGTACCTTGGCACCGACCCGACGCCCACCACCTTGTTTGAAATATTAGAGTGGATCAAAGACCGCATTGACGATGTGGAGCCCGATCACGATGTGCCAGAGGCCGCACGTCGTGGTAACAAGCGCCTATCGTGCAAACGCCTATTGGATTTGGGCTACAAATTTAAATATGAAAGCTATCAGCAGGGTTATGACGATATTCTGAAAGAGATGGGATATTAAAGAGAGATGATGAACGAGAGACGGGAGATGTACTAAAGTCTCCCTGCTTATTTTCTCTGCCTTAGAAACCAAAAAGCCCAAGTGTATAAAACTTGGGCTTTTTTATTAGGAGGCTCGATCACTTTAGGACGTCTCTCATCTCCCATGACACATCTTACTCATTAGTCTTCTAGTTCAGACTTATAACCACTTGATGTGCAGCCTAAGCAGCGCAAAAAGGTAGCTGATGCAGGCTCAAGAACCAATACATCCGCAGCTTCACCGGCGTTACCACCCAAAGCACTAAATGGCAGTGTCACAATCCAAAATGCGGTACCAATAACGGTGGCAACCAATGTCAGTGGGCGAATAATCAAACCATCAAATACCATGGCAGCGGCAGATGGGGTTTCGTCGATCTCAGCGGCTTGGCTGTGCATTGGCAAGCTGAACAAAATTAGCGCGCTAATCATCAAAAAAGTTTGTTTTAGCTGGCTACGAAGCATATTCATTATTATCTTCCCTCGTAAGGCGAATCTATTATTTGCCCGCCACTATATCAGCTTTTTTGTTGTTTTGGAGTCATTTGGCTAGAAGTTGTGAATCAGGCTAATTCTTAAGCTTAAACCTTAATGATTCATACTGTAGGAGGGCGCTTGCGCGCGACAATTTTCTGCTAAAAGGTCGCGCGCAAGCGCCCTCCTACGAAAGTTATTTCTGACAAGTCGGGCAATAAAACGTACTACGCTGGCCCTGAGTAATTTGTTTAATAGGCTTTTTGCAGGTTAAACACGGCTCGCCCGCACGACCATAAACCCGCAATTGCTGGGCAAAATAGCCCGGTTTGCCATCACTGCCGGTAAAATCTTTTAATGTGGTGCCGCCATCTTTAATGGCTTTGGCCAATACTTCTTTGATGCATTTAATGAGTACTTCAAACTTGGCTTTTGTTACCTTGCCTGCGGCCTTTTGTGGATTAATACCACTTAAAAAAAGCGACTCGCTGGCGTAAATATTACCCACCCCTACCACGAACTTCTGATCCATGATGAAAGTTTTAATGGCCGCCTGACGTTTGCGACTTTTTGCGAATAAATATTCAAGATTAAATTCATCACTCAAGGGCTCGGGTGCTAAGTGATCTAATAATTTGTTTTCTGTTTCTTTGGCATCTTGCCATAGGCACGCACCAAACTTTCTTGGGTCGGTATAACGCAGCACCACCCCATTGGAAAAACAAATATCAAAGTGTTCATGTTTAATGGCCGCAGGAATATCGTCTTTTAAAACACGCAACGAACCAGACATACCCAAATGAATAATGATGGTGCCTTTTATGGTATTTGTTTTAGCTGAACCAATATCAATCAACAAATACTTTGCACGACGACGCACATTTAACACTGTTTGATTTTTTGCCAAACGCGGCAACTCATCCGGAATAGGCCAACGCAATTTAGATTCCCGCACCAATAACTTTGTGATGCTTTGATCTTGAATGTGGGGCGCGATACCCGCTTTGGTGGTTTCGACTTCTGGGAGTTCAGGCATGTTATTGCAGGGCGCTAGGCGATAAACAGAAAGGCAGTGTAGCACAATGCTAAACAGGAAATTGAGGCCGTAAAATTAGCAGTTAACTTTCTTACAAGCACAAAAAAACCGGCCTAAGCCGGTTTCTTTTAGATGCTTAAAATCAATTACTTGATTTTAGCTTCTTTGTACATAACGTGCTGACGGATAGTTGGATCGAATTTCTTCATTTCCAATTTGTCAGGCATAGTACGCTTGTTCTTAGTAGTGGTATAGAAGTGACCAGTACCAGCAGAAGATACCATGCGGATTTTTTCACGAATAGCAGCCATGATGTATCTCCTTAAACTTTTTCGCCGCGAGCACGTAGTTCAGCTAGAACTGTGTCGATGCCTTTTTTGTCGATGATGCGCATTGCTTTAGTAGTAATGCGTAGTTTCACAAAACGGTTCTCGCTTTCAACCCAAAAACGGTGTGTTTGAAGGTTTGGAAGAAAACGACGCTTAGTTCTGTTCTTAGCGTGTGATACGTTGTTACCTGTTACAGGGCGTTTACCCGTAACCTGACAAACTTTAGCCATTGTTATTGCCCCGATTTAATAAAAAGCGATATCAAGAATTCTGTTTGGGGCCAATATTCACGGGCCTTGTAGCGTTATCTGCTACATACCCACGGAAACCCCGCCTAAAAAGAGCTGCGTTTTATACCAAAATCCCTGCCCTATGGCAAGAAATACTGGGTAAAAAGTGAGCTTTAACCAAAAGAAATATTTAAACCTTGCCGACAAGGTCATGCTTTTCTAGTGGTCTTCTATACTCATGTAATACAGCGGCGCGCATTATAACAGGCTATTGCCGTGACGCTAATTGTCTTTTGTAACTTCTTAGAATATTTCTTACCTATGACCATGATTGCATGCACAGATTCTGATCGTTTCTTATGTAAATCCGTAGAATATTTCTTATCTATGGCCATGATTGCATGCACAGACTCCGGCCGTCTCTTATGTAAATCCTTAGAATATTTCTTAAATATGGCCCATTTAAATCTACATATATCTCTGCCAACCCTATTGCATCACCGCCATATGCACAGCATTCAGCCTGCTTCTGCCGTTTTACTGCCTTGTCACATTCAGGCATTACGGAGCGTCCAGTCATGGCGGATTTAACACAAGGCAACCAAGGCTTTGACCGCAAACTGGCCAGTGCCGTGGTTAAACGCTTTTTGACCTACAACGAGCACCGCATTAAGCGCACCCAAGAAGCGTTTTCGAGCCGCCAGCAGGCATTTTTAGCCGTGTTGCCCCTGCTGTATCACGTGAATCATGAAAAATTACCCGGTTATGTGGGCGAAGAATGCCCCTGTGGTGTAGCCCGATTTAACCCTGATAAAGACACTTTGCGAGCCGCCGCGTCTGTTTCTATGGGGTTTCAGTATCAGCAACGGCGCAGCGGCCACCCCATGATTAAAAGCCTATTTTTAATGGGCAGCTGTGGCTCGCTGGGCCACAGTGGTGGCAGTGATTTGGATATTTGGCTGTGCCATCGCCCTGAATTTAATCAAGATGAGCTAGAACTGTTACAAGACAAAGCTACCGCATTAGAAAAATGGGGGGACTCATTAGGTTTAGAGGTGCATTTCTTTTTAATGGATGCCGAGCGTTTTATGCGCGGCGAGCGCAATGATCTAGACGGGGAAGACTGCGGCAGCGCCCAACATCAATTGTTATTAGATGAGTTTTACCGCACCAGTATTTTGATCGCTGGCTGTTACCCCTTGTGGTGGCTGGTGCCGCCCGAGCACGAACGGGTTTACGACGACTTTGTTTACCGCTTAGAAAAACAGGGTTTTGTGATCCCAGATGAGGTGATCGACTTTGGCGGACTGGCGGAAATACCCGCTGGGGAATTTGTCGGTGCCGGCATGTGGCAGCTATACAAGGCCATTGGCAGCCCTTATAAATCCATTTTAAAGCTGTTTCTCACCGAGTCGTATTCAAGCAGTTACCCTGATGTGCAAACCATTAGCTTGTCCCTTAAAAGCCATATTTTTAGTGCCGACATTAATCTGGATAAAATTGACCCGTATATCTTGTTATACGAACACCTAGAGCGTTATTTGAATTCGCGGGAAGAACTGGCTCGACTTGAGCTGGTGCGCCGCTGTATTTATTTCAAAGCCAACATTCCCATGGGGCAAAACTCACGGCGCAAACATTGGAAGCGGGATTTTTTACGCCCGCTGATTCGCCAATGGGAATGGACAGAAGGCCACTTGTTGCACCTTGATAACCGTGCGCAATGGCATGTGCACGCAGTAAGTGAAGAGCGCAAACAATTGGTGAGTGAGCTGATTCACAGTTATAAATTTTTAAGCTTGTTTGGCCGACGCTACCCTGACGACACCTTATTAAACTCCAAAGACATGACCTTGCTGGGCCATAAACTGTACGCCACATTTGATCGCAAGCCCGGCAAAGTAGATTTTATTAACCCCGGCATCAGCAAAGACATTCAAGAAGATAAACTCAGCCTGCACCTTAACCGCCAGCATGTGCGCCGCCGTATTCCGCAAATGGCCTGGAGCTTATACACAGGGGTGGTTAGACCCAGCAGCACGGTAAACCCCATTAAAAAAAGCACCAGTTTGATCGAATTGTTGGCGTGGTGCCACGTGAACGAAGTCATGGCCCGCGGCACCAATATGGTCATGTATCAGGGCCGCCAGCACGGCAATGATTACGAGCTAAAAGAGATCATTGCCACGTTTAGGCAAATGCCGCTGCCCACGGCCATCATCCCAGATTTTGAACGCCCGCCAGTGCCTGCTTACATCAGTTTGTACATCAATGTATTTGTGGACCCCATGAGTCATTACACCCGCAAAGGCATCAGCAAAATATCCAACCGCACAGACTCTTTAGGTTACAGCGCCTTAAAAGAAAACCTCGTACTGACCATTGATCAGCTTGTGTATAACTCATGGCGTGAAGTACTGGCCACCCGCTATGAGGGGCAAAACGCATTATTGCGGGTCATAGAAGATTATTTAATTAGTTACCCTCCCGATAGCCCGCAACCCCCTCCTGAGCTGAAAGTATTTTGTTTTTGCACCACCCGCGCGCAGGCCATTTCTGAACGGGTAAACGAAGTACTTAACGAGATTCGCCGCTGCTTTTACCACAGTAAACTAGGCAAGCGCAGCCGCTATGTTTTGCAGGTAAGCGATGGTTTTCACGTGATTCAATTTAGCCAAGGGCGCCCTTACATTTATCACTTTGAAAGTGCTGGGCACATGTTTAAACAGTTATCTAAACCTCAGCCTAAGTTCTCGCAAGTGGTGCTGGATAGCCAAGCGTTGAAAGGCACCGTGGTGCAAATGATTTGCCGCGACAGCAAGCCCGGCACGGTGCAGGTGTATTACCTGAAAAAAGGCGACGAAAAAGAAAAGCTCTTCGCACAAATTTATGTGATTGATGAGCGCGGCTCTATCTTCCAATGGCGCACACCTATGTACAACGAAGCGGCACTTGTGAACCCGCTAAATCACTTTTTACGGCAGATTGAATACCGGCAAAATCGCCATCGCTACGAAAACCCAGAGCAAGTGCGCCAACGCCCCATTGAGTATTACGAAGTGATGCTACCGAACAAAAACGAGGTGCTAAAAGGCCGCCCCGTGCGCCCCAAAGATGGCCTAGGGGATGGGCGCTATTTTGATGTGCACGCCCAAGTGGATTTTGATGCGCAAAACAAACTGAGTTTTACCTTATATTGTGAGCTAGAAGAGTTCACTCACATGGAATACGGCGACCAAATTTATAAAGCTGTGGTGCGCTACTTAGTGCGCCTGCGTAAACACCAAAAGCCTTACCCTGTGTACGTGACAGACATCTCCATTGCCGACCGCTTGCATCAACGAAATGCCAAGCAGGTGATGCAAACCTGCACGTATTTGGATTATAAAAATAAGATCGAGAAGCAGCTCAATAACGCACTCACCTCCCTATACCCAGACAGCTAGATCCCTCCCTTCAAGCAAAGCCACCCCATACGGTTTACGCCCCCACGACTTAAAGCTTGCCTGTTTGTTATGTAAGCATCTAACAAACCGCCCTTTGAGCGCCCTGTACATCTATGCTTCAGGGTCATAACCCCCTATAATCGCCTCTTTTATTTTAATCAGGCTTTGGCCATGCGCTACTTGTTAATCCTTGCCTTCTCAATTGCCATAAGCGCCCTATCCGCATGCGGACAAAAAGGCGACTTATACCTGCCAAAAGAGCCGGCTGCGCAGACTTCGACAAAACAAGAGCAAGACGTCAATCAATAACGCGCTCAGATTAACCTAGCCTACGATTTAGAGATTCCCATGACAGATGTATTTGATTACCAAAACGGTGAATTATTCGCTGAGAACGTTGCCCTTAGCGACCTAGCGGACCAGTTCGGCACACCGCTGTACGTATATTCGCGCAAAGCGTTTAGCGACAGCTACCTAGCCTATGCTGATGCCCTTAAAGGTAAAGATGCTTTGGTGTGCTACGCGGTTAAAGCCAACAGCAACATTGCGGTATTAAACGTACTGGCCAAATTAGGCGCCGGTTTTGACATCGTATCTGTGGGTGAACTTGAGCGTGTTTTAAAAGCCGGCGGCGACCCTGCTAAATGTGTGTTTTCTGGTGTGGCTAAAACCGCCGATGAAATGCGCCGTGCATTAGCTGTGGGCGTGCATTGTTTTAACGTTGAAAGCGCGGCGGAACTTGAGCGCCTAAACGACGTGGCCGTAGAGATGGGTGTTAAAGCGCCAGTATCTTTACGTGTTAACCCAGACGTAGACGCGGGCACTCACCCATATATTTCAACCGGCTTAAAAGAAAACAAGTTTGGTGTGGACATTGAAGTGGCCCCAGAGGTTTACGCCCATGCAGCCACACTGCCTGGTTTGGACATTAAAGGTGTGGATTGCCACATTGGTTCTCAGCTAACACAAATCGACCCGTTCTTAGATGCACTGGATCGTGTATTACTGTTGATCGACAACCTAAAAGCGCAAGGCATTGAACTTGAGCACATCGATTTAGGCGGTGGCCTTGGGGTCACCTATGACGACGAAGTGCCACCAACACCAAAACAGTTAATTGATGCCCTTGAGCCAAAACTGGCTGGTCGCAACCTTAAAATGGTATTTGAACCGGGTCGCTCTATTGCTGCAAACGCCGGTGTGTTTATCACTCAGGTTGAGTTTTTGAAGAGCAATGGTGATAAAAACTTTGCCATCATTGACGGCGGCATGAACGATTTGATTCGCCCATCTTTGTACAGCGCTTGGCAGAACATCGTTGAAGTTCAACCTCGCACCAATACTGAGAAAAAAGCCTACGATGTGGTTGGCCCAGTATGTGAGACTGGTGACTTCCTAGGTAAAGACCGCGAACTGTCTATTGTCTCTGGTGACTTATTAGCGGTTAAAAGCTCTGGTGCTTACGGCTTTGTAATGGCGTCTAACTACAACACCCGTAACAAACCTGCTGAAGTAATGGTAGATGGCGATAAATCTTATTTAATTCGTCGTCGCGAAACGGTTGCGGATCAGTTATCTTTAGAAGCATTGATTAGCGAATAATTTGTAGGGTGTATTAGCCCAAGGCTTAATACACCAAGCGGTTCAGCGCATCGCTTAAGGAAATTTATGTTACTAAGATTTAGTAAAATGCACGGTTTGGGCAATGACTTCATGGTGGTTGATTTAGTCACCCAACATTTTGCCTTTAGCCCAAAATTGGTTCGCCAATTAAGCGACCGTCAGTTTGGTATCGGCTTTGATCAATTATTAATTGTCGAAACCCCAAGCAACCCTGACGTAGATTTCCGCTATCGCATTTTTAATGCCGACGGCAGTGAAGTTGAACAGTGTGGCAATGGCGCACGCTGCTTTGCGCGCTTTGTGCACGACACTCAGCTAACGGCTAAAAACCCAATTAAAGTGGAAACCAATTCTGGCATCATTGAACTGAAACTTGAGAACGATGATCAGGTGGTTGTGAACATGGGCAAAGCAAACTTTGCCCCTGCCGACCTGCCATTTGATGCCGCTGACGAGCAAGATAAATACCGCATCACTGTGCCGCTAAATGAAGGTGAGCACGATGCCACCATAGGTGCGGTTTCCATGGGTAACCCCCATGCGGTTATGCTGGTTGATGACATTGAAAGCGAACTTGTGAATCAGCTTGGCCCTGAAATTGAAAAGCATTCTGTATTCCCTAAGCGTGTGAACGCAGGGTTTATGCAAATTGAAAATCGCGGCGCTATGAAGCTGCGTGTTTACGAGCGTGGCGCAGGCTGGACATTAGCGTGCGGCACTGGCGCGTGTGCGGCCATGGTAACGGCTCATAAATGGGGTTTAGTGGATGACGAAGTGGTTGTCAGCTTGCCCGGTGGTGATTTGACCATTAGCTGGGATGGCAGTGGTGATGTCATTATGACAGGACCAGCCACAAGAGTCTTCGAAGGCCGCATCCAAGTTTGATGATAGGTGCTTCCTGACTCGCTCTGATCTGCGTTAAAACTAGATTCGACCTCGTTACATAGCGCTGCTATGCGCCTCGCTAGAATCTAGTTTTGCCTTGTCAGTGCTTCGCCAGAAAACACTTTGAACGTTTATAGTTTTTGAAAAGCTAAATTAAAACAATAATTAAAAAGCGTCAGACACCCGACCTCTGACACCAGACTAGAATTAAGGAAGAACATGGAACACGACAAAAGTCAGCTTAAAGACCGCGACGTGGCTGCTTTTTTAAAACAGCATCCAGAGTTTTTTCGTACCTACCCTGAATTGGTTCATGAGTTAGATATTCCCCATGAAACCGGTGCTACGGTTTCTTTGGTTGAACACCAAAGTCGAATTTTGCGTGAGCGCAATAAAGAATTACACGATCGCCTGCAGCAATTGGTGGATAACGCCCGCCGCAATGATCGCCTGTTTGAGCAAACTCGTCGTTTAACTTTAGACCTATTAGATGCTCAAGGCATTGAAGAAGTTGAGCAATCTCTGCAGCAATGCATGAACGCCCTTTACGGTGTGGATTACGCCTGCCTAACCTTGTTCGTGCCTGCCATGAGCATGCAAAGTATTACCGAAGTAGAAATGCAGGATCATTTAGTACGCCACTTTGGTCGCAAGCAAGCGTTTTGTGGGCAGCTTACCGATAACGAAATGGAATTATTTTTTCACGATGATTCCACCGTGGGCTCCATGGCTGCGTGTTTATTAAAAAATGATTACGGCATCATGGCCCTTGGCCACAAACAAGATGACTATTTCAAAAGCAATATGGATACCTTGTTTTTAGATTACGTGGCCGAGATTGTAAGCCGCCGCCTTGATGTTCTTCTGTAGCAGGGCACCTCTATTCATTTATTGCAGCCTCTGCGTGATATGAAACATGGAGTTACAAGGCGCGCTCTGCAATAAAATGGTCATTCCATTTTTAAAGAGTGCAACGCAGTAAATGTGTTTTTCAGAACACGCCCTTCGGGGCTTTACGTCAATTCCATACTCTGCGTTGGACTTCATTGAAAGGCAATAAGCATTTCTTCAAAAGTCCGCCTTGATTATGAAATTGACGTAAAACCAGAGGCCGCAATAAATGAATAGAGATGCCCTTAACATGTCCTTAGACCCGTCCCAGCTTCAAGTTCTTAGTTTCGATTTAGACGATACCTTATGGGATGGCGGCGCGGTGATTTTACACGCTGAACAAGCCATGCTTAATTGGATGTTAGAGTTTACCCCTGACGTTTTCGAAACCTATTCGAAAGAACAATTACGCGAACACAAATTTCAATTTATAAAAAACAACCCGCAACTGATCAATAAAATCAGTGAAGCCAGACAAGCCTATTTGTCCGAATTATTCTCGCAGTTTAATTACACAGATCATCGACAAAAAGCTCACGACTGTTTCCAAACGTTTTATCACGCCCGCCAGCAAGTCATATTATTTGATGGGGTGACAGAAGCCTTGGCAAAATTAAAACAACACTATCGCCTGATCGCCATTACCAATGGCAATGCGGATATAGCATTAACAGGGTTGGCTGACTATTTTGAATTTTCATTAAACGCAGAAGATTTTAAGCAACCAAAACCCCACGGCGATATATTTCACGCGGCACTTAAACAAGCAAATATAACTGCTAGTGAATGTTTGCACATTGGTGATCACCCTGTGCATGACATGTTAGGGGCACACCAAATGGGCATGGCCACCTGTTGGTTAAAAGATGGAACGCGCCAGTGGAATCAAAACTTCTCTGCCCACTTAGACATCGCTCATGTTTCAGAGCTAGTGCCTATTTTATTAAAGTGATGCTTAACAGCTCACGCCTGCCTTAGCATCTAAATCAAAATACATCTGTATCAATGACGCCTAGCAAATTCAGCCATATCCAATGTGGCCATAGACGCTTCTAGGTCCGCCTCAATTTTAACGTGCTCTATCTTAGAAGGGTCCGGTTTATAGGGCTGCTCTTTCACGGCCTGAGTTTGGCAACCCATTAAACATATTGGCAGTGCAAGCGTCATAAAAAATTTCATCGTTTAACTCCCACATCTGGTTTTTCGTGCTCACTTAAGACCCCTTCAGCTTATAAGTATCTGTCCATATGGCGATTAAAAAAGTCATGGCTTGAGAAGCGGTTATCAAAATATTTTCTGCTTATAAATGCCAGTTATAAACATTGCAAAGCTATAGCGTCTTGCATTCTAAAACTCCCATTTTCATGGCACCGCGGTTATTTCATATTAAAAACCTCATCAAATAACTAACCTAGTTATAAGAAATTAACCTTAGATTATTCGCAGTTAGATTATTATTTAATCAACGAATCACGCCATAATACTCGTACTACGCTTAATGAAACTAATGGAGGTTCCTAATCTATGAAATACCTAGTGTTCGTTCTATTTACCGTATCTAGTTTCATTTCGAGCCTGAGCATGGCAGAAAAATGGAACCATGAAGTTCACGGGTCATTCCCTGTGTTCTTTACCTATAGCGATACCGACAATGGCGAGGCAAGTAGCCAAATCATGTCGGGCTTCAACCCCGCCAACATGACCATCACCAGCATGGCCCCCACACAGGATGGCTTAAACATCAGTGCCACCTTACAAATCACCTCCCACTTACAAGGCAGTAAGGAACAAAACTCAGGGTTATTCGAAAGCCGTGTGGCGGAGATAACCATTAAAGGGGATTTTGGCCAACTTAACGTGGGCAAGGGTTTTGGTATCTTTAATAGCAATGCCATTGGCGATGTGGGCAGTGGTAAAGGCATAGGTCACATGCCCAACGCAGCAGATCAAGGCAATGCCACCAATGGTCACATTGGTACAGGCTATGTGTACGCAAACTTTAATCCTCGCATCATGTATACCAGCCAATTAGGTGATAGTGGCAGCTATAAAGTGGGTATCTTTAACCCTGAAGAACCAGCTAACCCTAAAGTAGCCAATGTCGAAGTAGACATTAAAGCAGAAACGGCCCTACCGAGATTTGAAGGCCAGCTAACCATGAATGTATCGGAGCACAGTGTGTGGGCGGGCTTCATGTTTCAATCAGTGGAATCCCTAGTGGAAGACTACGACATTCAAGCGTTTGATATTGGTGGCCAACTTAATCTAGGGGCCATGGGTATTCGTGCAGCCTATACCGTGACTCAAGGCATTGGCGCCGATGGTCTATACGGGTATGGCGGCATAGGTGATGCTGGCGTGGATGGCAGCCAAGCTTACGTTGAGGGTACCTTCAAAATGGGCGCCATGACCTATGGTGTCAGTTACGGTTTAGGCACTCAAGATTCTGGTACCAATGCCACTGGCGCGGTGGCTGAAATTGAAAATACTCTAGCCATGTTATTTGCCCATAAAAAAATCAGCGATAACCTGCATTTAATGTTTGAAGTGCAATCTTATTCATCTGAAACGAGCAAAGTTGCCACACAGGAATACACCGCCGTAAGCACGGGTATGCAAGTTGATTTCTAATATTTGAACGGGTTAAAAACACAGCCTGCTACTCGCGGCATATGACTGTGTTTTTATTTGCCAAAGTATTCATTAAGGTAGCTGCCTCTTTGAATACGGTTCGTGCCTGAAATGAGTTAAACAGCATTCACTTTAAGGATTATCACCATGTCCTGTATTCAAGAGCGAAAAACAATTATGCGATCCACCCCTATAAAACCCATGTGGCTCACTTTACTCGGTTTATTGTACGTATTTTCAATCCCGGCTTACGCTGACATGGATGCGGCTAAACGCTGGGTAGAAAGTGAGTTTAAAGAATCGAGTCTATCCAAACAGCAGCAACTTGAAGAAATGAAATTCTTTGTAGATGCCGCAAAACCTTATGCAGGGATGGACATTAAAGTCGTATCTGAAACCATTACCACCCACAAATACGAATCAGAAACTCTTGCCAAAGCGTTTACCGAAATTACCGGCATTAAAATAAATCACGTGCTAACAGGCGAGGGGGATGTAATTGAAAAATTACAACACCAAATGTACACAGGGGAAAATTTATTCGACGCTTATATCAATGATTCCGATTTAATCGGTACACATTATCGTTATGGTGAAGTGCTGCCTTTAAGCGATTTTATGAAAGGCGAAGGGGCTGATGTCACCCTTCCAACATTGGATATTGATGACTTTATTGGCATTAAATTTACCACCGCAGACGATGGAAAACTGTATCAATTACCCGACCAACAATTCGCAAACCTATATTGGTTTCGCCAAGACTGGTTTGAGCGCAAGGACCTAAAAGCCAAATTCAAAAAAGCATACGGCTATGAACTAGGTGTGCCACTTAATTGGTCGGCCTATGAAGATATTGCGGAGTTTTTCACAGATAAGGTTAAAAATATCGATGGAGTTCGGGTTTATGGCCACATGGATTATGGTAAAAAAGACCCATCTTTAGGCTGGCGTTTCACCGATGCTTGGTTATCCATGGCTGGAGCTGGTGATGTGGGCCTGCCTAATGGCAAACCTGTTGATGAATGGGGCATTCGCATGGAAGGTTGCCACCCTGTAGGTTCATCTGTTGCCCGAGGTGGTGCGACAAATGGTCCAGCTGCAGTTTATTCCATTACAAAATACCTTGATTGGCTGCAACGATTTGCGCCTCCAGGCTCTCAACAAATGGACTTCGGTCAAGCGGGCCCCGTTCCTGCTAAGGGCCATATTGCCCAGCAAATATTTTGGTACACCGCATTTACTGCCGACATGATCAAAAAAGGGCTACCTGTGGTGAACGCAGATGGCACCCCTAAATGGCGTATGGCTCCTTCCCCTTATGGCGCCTATTGGGAGAAAGGCATGAAGCTGGGCTATCAAGACGCGGGCTCATGGACATTTCTTAAAAACACGCCCATTAAGCAACGCAAAGCCGCATGGCTGTATGCACAATTTGTGGTGTCAAAAACCGTATCTCTCAAAAAAACCCTCGTCGGCTTAACCCCCATCCGCGAATCTGATATTCAATCGGACGCCATGACTAAAGCAGCACCTAAACTAGGCGGGCTTGTTGAGTTTTATAGAAGCCCTGCTCGAGTGGCATGGACACCTACTGGCGTAAATGTGCCGGATTATCCAAAACTTGCGCCACTTTGGTGGAAAAATATTGGTGATGCCTCCAGTGGTAAAAAAACACCACAAGCCGCTATGGATGCTCTGGCCAAAGCACAAGATAAGGTTTTAACCCGTATCGAACGTGCTGGCGCACAAGCTGAATGCGCACCTAAACTGGAAAAACGTAAAAACCTTAAAGGTGCCGAATATTGGCTGGCACAACCAGGAGCACCAAAAGCCAAATTGGCCAATGAAAAACCACAGGGTGAAACCGTCCCCTACGAAGAACTACTTAAAGCATGGAAAGCAGGTAAAGAACGCTAATTATTGGCGGCAAAATAGGGCTAGGCAGTAACTTCATTCTGCCTACCCTATTTGATTATCTGAACTAAAGTAAATATATGTGTGTTGAAGCAAAGCACTGCGTTTTAAGTATGCTTGGTGGGTATGGATATGAGATTAACGGTCGGTGTTAAAGTAGGTGGCGGATTCTTTCTTGTCACACTCATGCTAATTATTGCGGGGGCCGCTGGGTTTCTTGGTGCGGTTAAGCTCGGTGAAACCATCGGGTATATCTCTGATAGCGCTTGGCCTGCAGCCGAAGGTGGCAGCCTCATGTCATTGTCGATTCAAAAACAAACCGCCACAACCAGAGGAGTAAGCGCTGGCCTCGTACCAATGAATGTCACTCAAAAAAACAGTATGTCTCATATCAAACAAGAAGCCAGCCAAGGCATTAAATTAATTGAAGACTCATCTTTAATTAGCCCGGAAAAAATGACAAAACTAAAAGCACTTTATACAAAATATAATAGCGACCAAAGCTTGTTATTAATATCCCATGAGCAATTTATGAAAGCTCGTGAAAGTGCATTCAAAGGATTTGAGCAGTTCGATAATTTTATGAAAGTTTTAAATTATTATAATGCTCAAATTTTCAGCCTTCCTCGCGTGGATGTAGACGATAAATTTGATTTAATTAGTAGTTTTTTTCTATCCAAAAATGCCCTGCAAACTCGCTTCTATTACATGCAAAGATTATTAGGCGGCGAAGATGAGGCCAAGATGCTAGATGCATTAGAAGGCGCTAAAGAAGACCTTGAAGACGAAATAATTAACCTTAGTGAGCAAGAGCTAATAGACAACACAGTTCGTAGTGGTGAATTTGAAGCAAAAGCGACATATCCAGAAATTTTAGAACAATTACTAAGCACGCATGAGCAGCAATTCAATTTAGTATTTTCAACATTTTCCAATTTTAATTCTGCAAAAAACGCCTATCAATTAAGTGAAAAAGAGCTATTAATAAACAGCCGTAAAATCACCGATACCATTAATGAACTGGTTGCCAACGAAACGGCATCTGCAGACGGCACCAAGTCGACCGTTTACAGCACCATTATTTTAGTTGGAATAATAGGCATTATACTCGCCGTACTAGCTACTTTTTATTGTGTACTCAGTGTGGTACAGCCCATTATTGAAGCGGGCAAATATATGAAAGAAATCTCTGTCGGTAATGGTGACCTAACGGTTAGATTACCAGTGAAAGGCCACGATGAAATTGCCTACATGGGTAAAAACTTCAATACATTTGTGGCTAAAGTACATGATGTAATCGAACTGATCATTCAAGTCTCACTTAAACTCTCCGTATCAGCAGGTCAACTCACCTCAGTATCAGAAGCAACGAGCGTTGCAACAGAAAAGCAGCAGTCTGGCAGTGCACATATCGCAACAGCATTGACTGAAATGAGCAGTACCGCCCAAGATGTGGCTAAAAACACCTCTCAAGCAGAAGAGGCTTCAAAGTCAGCAAACCAGCAAGTTTCACAAAGCCAAATTGCTGTGGACGAAAATAAAAGTGCCATCGGTATCCTAGCTTCAGATATGGAGCAGGCTGTTGATGTCATTCAACAACTGGCAAATGAAAGTGAGGCTGTCGCCAATATCCTTAATGTTATACGTGGCATTGCAGACCAAACTAATTTATTGGCATTGAATGCAGCAATAGAAGCTGCGCGAGCAGGAGAACAAGGCCGAGGGTTTGCAGTAGTCGCAGATGAAGTAAGGACATTAGCACAGCGCACTCAGGATTCTACCACTGAAATTCAAACTGTAATTGAAGGGCTACAAAGAAAGTCAAAAGATGCAATGGCTGTTATGGACGGCAGTCGAGAAAGAGCCGATAACAGCGTAGCAAGTGCGGATAAAGTTAAGGATTTACTCACAGGCATCACTGATGCTGTAACCATGGTACTTGAAATGAACGTGCAAATTGCGACTGCTGCGGAAGAGCAAGTGGCAGTAACATCAGAAATTAACCAAACTGTAGATGGTATTAACAGTATGTCGATAGAAACGGCCTCTGATGCCTCTAAGGCAAAATCTGAGGCAAATAATGTAACGCAGCTAGTGAATAAAATGCAGACACTAACAGCGCAATTTAAAGTTTAACAACATTTTTTAGCCGCATTGACAGGTAAAGCCTATGAATCAAAACAATCATTACGTGGCATTTTTATTATTGATCTCTTTGGTCGCTTTCGGTAAGTGTACACATGCTGAAACAAGTAAAAATACAGCAGCCGCGATAGAGTTAGTGATAAAAGATTTAGGTGATTCGGCATTAAATAAACAGCAGGTGCAACAGGAGTTAGCATGGTTTGCCAAAAAAGGCGCTCGCTTTAAAAACAAAACCATCACAGTGGTCAGCGAAGACATCCCCACCCACAGATGGGAGCGAGATGTATTAGCCAAACATTTTAAAACCATCACTGGCATCAATATTAAATACGACATCATTGGTGAGGGCTCGGTGGTAGAGGCCATCTTTAAACAAATGAGCCAAGGTGTTCACCTATACGATATCTATGTGAATGACGCCGATCATATTGGCACTCATGCCCGCGTGAGAGGGGTTGTCAATCTTAGCCAATATATGAAAACAAAAGGGAAAGCCTATACCAATCCAATGTTAGATTTGGATGATTTCATTAACCTGCAATTTGGCCAAGACTATGAAGGCAATCAATTACAATTACCCGATCAGCAATTTGCCAATTTATATTGGTTCCGACACGATTGGTTTACCCGTCCTGATATTAAAAAACAATTCCGCCAATACACGGCTAAAAAATACGGAAAGCATAATGCCTACGAATTAGGCGTGCCCGTTAACTGGGCGGCCTATGAAGACATTGCTGACTTTTTTACCAAAACACCCATTGATGGAAAACAAGTATATGGCCATATGGATTTTGGCAAAAAATCCCCAAGCCTAGGCTGGCGCTTCACGGATGCTTGGTTATCCATTGCTGGTACCGGTGACAAAGGCCTGCCTAATGGACAGCCTGTGGGTGAATGGGGTATACGCACGGTCAATCGCATACCAAGAGGTTCATCGGTTGAACGTGGTGGTGCCACAAATGGCCCTGCAGCCGTTTATGCATTGCAGACTTACATTGACTGGCTAGAAAAATATTCACCGCCACAAGCCCGTGAAGGCACCTTCTTAGATAACAACATTACCGTGGCCGGTGGTAACGTGGCCCAACAAGTTTTTCTCTACACCCTTTGGTTAAATGACCCGGCTTTTCATAAAGGCCCAATGGTAGATGCGCAAAACAATCCAGTATGGCGAGTGGCTCCTACGCCTCATGGTAAATATTGGGAACAAGGCATGAAGGTGGGTTATCAAGATGCCGGCAGCTGGACCATTCCAAAAGATACTAAAGGCGGTAAACGCGCCGCCGCTTGGTTATGGGCCCAATTTTGTGTGAGTAAATCTGCAGCCTTAGCAAAGTTTAAAGCCGGCGGCACACCCGTTAGACACAGCACCCTTAAAACACCTTGGGTACAAAAAAACAAAACACGCTACGGCGGCTTAATCGAATTTTTTCAAAGTGATGCAGTTAATCGCTGGACCGATACTGGCCTTAATGTTCCCCATTATCCATTAATGTTCAGAGCCTGGTGGCCAAACCTAGACCAGGCCATTGATGGAAAAATCACAGCGCAAGTGGCTATGGATAATATTGCCTACGAGCAAGATAAAATCATGGCTAAATTAACCGACCTAAAATATGCCCCTAAATTAAATAATAAAAGCAGCCGAGAAACCTGGCTCAATAAACCTGGTGCACCAAAAGCCCAGCGCCAAAGAGAAAAGCCAAAAACCCTTCCTTATAAAGATGTAATTAAACAATGGCAGAAGAATAGCTAAACATGTGGATTAATAAACGCATAAGTCGCCAAGTTATGACCCTAGTGTTTATATCCTTTTCGCTATTCTTTATTGGTGCCACTTTTATCATTGGCTATCAATACTACCAAGATCTAGAAGACCTAATATACGACCGCACAGACAGTTCGGCTAAGTTGTTTAAATCTGAATTTGAAGCGGACATTAGACGAACAGAACATGCCCTATCAAATTTTGGTTTAAACGAAGCGGTCATCGACAGTCTCACGCTACTGAATCAATATGGTCCGCTTTACAGCGAAGATGCCTCCATTAATAACGAAAAAATTGCGGATGCTGATAATAGTTATTATCTACAAAGCCAAATGCAGTTGGTGTCGGCCCTAATACCTTTACTGGCACAATATGATTTATCGCACCTTGCCATTTATCAACTGGCACCATTCCCCAACAACGATAAAAATACAAAACATTTATCCTTATTAATTGATAGCAACAATATTTGGGTATTCCGCTATTTAACAAAAGGTGATCAAGCCAAGCGTGAAATATACACAGCCGAATTTTATGACCTTAATATTGATGACAATTTATTTAATGTCAGTGACATTTACCAAAAAGAGACGAGGTATTTCTTTAAAAAAACAGGTTTAGTAAAAACCAGCGATTATCCTCATGATTATCTAAATAAACTGTCGGTTGATAATCTCTTTGCAGGAAAGGCCACTGATATTGTAGAAGACAAGTTTAATATTGCTATTTGGTCTCCGATATTACTGTCCGTATCCAACCCAGATACATGGCAAAAAGAAATAAAAAATAGTGCGATTGTTCTAGGAATTAAAACACCCACAACAGAGTCCCTAGCTTTAATGGGAGAGCAAATAGGCGGTGAATTTGCCATTGTCGAAAATGATTACGCCTGGGTATCAGGCATAAAACCTGGCAATGCAGATGAAGTTTTTAATGAACAAGAGGAAGATGCCTATATACTCACATCACATGAGCTAAATATTCCCAGCTTTGATGAAAGAACCTTCCATGTTATGTCCCGTACATCTAAGTACAATTTAAATCACCGAACCATGACCCTATTAATTGAGTTAATCATCATTGCCAGCATTGTCTTATTCATTACTGGCATCGCTATGTTTTTCCTCATTAACCTCACACTAAATAAACCACTGAATACATTATTAGGGGGCGTGAAATCGGTTGAAAAAGGAGAGTTGGATTTTACAGTGACGGTGCTTGGGAATAATGAACTCACTCGAATTTCAACATCCTTTAATAAAATGGTGTCGAACATTAGGCAATCAAAAAATGACCTTCGAAAAGCAAATGAAACACTAGAGTTAAAGGTCAAAGATAGAACCAACGAGTTAATAGAAGCGCAACAGCAGCTCATTATGTCAGAGAAAATGGCCTCTCTTGGGCAACTGGTGGCCGGGGTCGCTCATGAAATTAATACACCACTTGGTATTGCCATTACCTCTCTTTCTTACAGTAGGGTTGAAGTTGAGACTATTAACAAAGCCTTCATTGATAATAAGATCACCCAAGATGGGTTTTCGGAATTTATAAAGAATGTGAATGAATCAATTAAGCTATCTGAAATCAACTTAGAAAAAGCCAGTGAGCTTGTGCAAACGTTTAAAAAAGTTGCCGTAAACCAATCGGTTGAAGAGCTAGAAGAATTTTCAGTTTTGGATCAAGTTCAGGAAGTTATCAAAACACTGGAGCCTAGACTCAAAGGCAGCAATGTCATCATAAAATTGGATATATCGGACCAACTGAGGTTACTAAGTTATCCCGGATCGTTTTATCACATTATCAGTAATCTGATTATAAATACCTTGATTCATGCTTTTCCAGATAAACACGGAAATATTAATATTATCGTTAATGAAAAACATGATTTTCTAGATATTTTTTTCAAAGATGACGGTGTCGGTATGGACACAGAAACCCAACAAAAGATCTTCGATCCATTTTATACAACCAAGCGTGGTAGTGGCGGAACAGGTTTGGGGATGTACATGACCTATAATATTGTCACACAAAGATTAGGCGGCACGATTGAGGTCGAAAGCGAGATTAATAAAGGCACTCAATTCCATATGAGTATTCCTAAGTCAACTCCTGATGATAAGGAAGATGTAAATATCTATAAAGTTTAAAACACACTTAAACTACGAATAATTTAAGTGTGCTTATTATAATTTATAAACTAGGCACTTTTAAGGTTGACTGTTTTTTTGTACTGAACTCAAAATCTAAGTTATATGCAAAACTAGTTACTGATTTATATTCAGGGTCTTTTGTATCTATGGCCAATACCAAGCGATGACCAGCTGGCACATCATACGCTGTAGTCACCAAGTCAAAATCCACTTGTACTTTTTTACCATAATCCGCATCTGGCAATGTAATCACACCATGGGTGATTAACTTGCCAGTACCCCAGATATCCATATCATATAAATACGCCACGATTTGCGCTTTATCATAATAAGGCTGAATCTGAAGGCTCACACTAGGCGTACCACGAATTTGCATCTCTTCGTTTAGGTAACCCGTATTAAAGTAAATACTACGAGTATCAGATGCCGCTGAGATATCCGCATAAATAGGAATATTTAACTGCTCTAATAATTGTGACAACAATGGAATTTGTGTACTGAAAAGTGTGCCTGCCCAGGCGTTAATTGTATTATCTTTACCGAACCAGCTTTGATACTGATAAGTCTCTAAATCACCGCTGTCAAACAGTCCTCTTGGGTGTAGATAAAAGGTTTCATTACTGGCACTGGCGATTGGGTAATCATCAAAGCCATCTGTTTGATCTTTGAATTTCACTTTCATTTGCAATGGCTTTTTATTAGCCATGTCATTTGTTTCGCCTTTCAAATGTAAATCAAACCACTTGTAAGTGTTTTCCCAAATCAGATTGTCGCCAATGCCCACCAAACTTGGTAACAGCTCAGCGGTTGCATGAGTGCCTGATACTAAATCAATATATTTAGGACCGGTTAACTGACCAAACATATCCAATAAAGTATTTGGCTGAAATAAATTATCCCCGTACGCTTTACCTAAATACACTGCAGTACCGTTGGCGTTAAGTTCATCCACATAATTAATGGGTGAACGAATAGCCGCCCACTCTACAATAGCGGGAATAGCCGCTAAGTTTTGCGCTTTAATATCACTCCAATGCTGATTAACAATGGGATCAAGGTTACCAATAAGGTTGCCACTAATGGTTAATAGCTCTCCCCAAACCAAACGAGGTGTTTGATCACCATATAAAGCATGCTCGATATCTCCCCAGCTGCTCATGGCTGATACCGCTTTTATACGGCTATCATGTGCAGCACCTAATAAACTAATCCCTGAACCATAAGAAATACCTGCACTGCCAATGCCTTGTGGATCAACAGGATAGTTCGCCAATAAATAATCAATCACTGAACTTAGATCCGCAACGTCTTCAGGGCCAGCTGTTGCAATCACACCACCAGATCCTCCCCAACCGCGAGAGCTATAACTTAAAACGATATAGCCTTTTTCAGCCAAGTCAGATGCCTGCTGCAAATATTCATATTCGTTTAACCCCCAGCTATTAATAAAAATAACCGCTGGTGCTAAACCTTGCAGGCCATTTGGCACAAAAATATTGGCCGCTAATGTTATGCCGTCATCTGCTGTAATTTCGATATCATCATCTGTGGTGTAGGCATCACTTTGTGGAAACACACCTTGATTAAGCAGGCCCGCTGCAAAACTAATAATGGGAAGCAAGCCATCAGCATGAGACGTTTGTATGGGTAAGATAAAACTTAAGCATAAGCTCAAATTTATTAAGATTTTTTTCAACATGGAATGCCTTTCAATTATTTTTGTAGTTATGGTTGAATGGCTAATTTTAGAGGTCGTTTAAAATATCACTTGCTTAAAAAGGACAACTTTTTGTTTCTATAGGTCATTAGCTAGCTTTATCTGTTAATGTATTTATTTACCGTTACGCTTTATGTATAAACGCGCCAAAATATTAAAAATTATAATAAAAATTAGACTATGAGCCAGTTTATAAATTACGGAATCCGTGTCCCCGGTATTGGTAAAGGCCATGCAGAACAGCTTATTAATTATGCGATCGAGCATAAATTCGATTTAAAAAAATGCTTGCACGGCACTTCTATTCAACCGGACTTTCTAAATAACCCTATTGATGTTTCTCCAAGCCAAGAACTCATTCTCATTGAAAATATCATCAATAAATTTGGCGATGCTTTTAAACTTGGGTTCGAGATTGGCAGCCGTTACAACATGACGGATTTAGGTTTGTATGGCATGGCCTTAATGAACAGCACTAATGGCGCACATGCCGCTAAAATTACCAAGCGATTTTTAGACTTGTCTTATAACTTCACTGACATGAAGCTAAATATAAATGATGACAAAATCACCTTAAGCTGGTTTTGTCGCCATGCATATAATACTGATATTCAACAGTTCTTAATTGCCAGAGATTTTGGAATTTGCCATGTGGTACAAGATTTTATATTAGACGGGCGCAGCCGAAATGTATTTGAAGTAGGATTCTCTTTTCACTATTTAAAAGGAATGGAAGACATTGCTAATGCGTTTTCAACACGTTTAAAACATGGGCAAAAACAACACTACCTCATCACTGAAATAAGTCAGTTAAGGCGCTCTAGGAAAAATAGTAACCTTATTGCCGCCAATGCCATTGAAGATAGCTATCACGAAAAGTTAAACAACCTAAACCACGATAAAAGTGCCAGCAATAGAATTAAAGATTATTTATTATCGTTGGAAAAACTGCAGGTCACAAAGAAAGATGTTTCGGATGCTTTGCATATATCGGAACGCACATTGACACGGCATTTAGAAAAAGAAGGCATAAACTGGCGAAGCTTTATCAGTAATATTCGTTTAGAAAAAACACAACAGCTGCTGACCGATAGCAATAAAACATTACAGCAGATATGTGACATGGTGGGCTATGCTAATGTGAGCTCATTAAGCCATGCCTTTAATAAAAATAAAGGCTTGTCTCCCACTGAGTATCGAAAAGAATTCATACATTCAGGTACTGTTGAAAATATTTTCGATTAACGATTCAACCACGCCCATGCTTGGCCAATGTACTCATAAATGGCCCTTTCTGATTTAAACAAACCTGCGCTATTAAACTTCCAGTCGGTTTTTTCTGTGTATTTGGCGATATAAAATGTCGGAGCAGGTAAGGCATTCACTTTGGCATCCATAAAAAACTGATAAGCCCTTGGCATATGGCTAGCACTGGTGACCAAAGCAAGTGATTGATTGCCCACATGTTTGCTCACAAATAATGCTTCTTCTTTTGTATCACGGGCTTGTTCAAACTTTGTAATGCGTGACCCGTCAATTCCAAGGCTCATAGCCACGTGAGCATAAACTTCTGCACTACTTTTTGAATTATTGCCACCGTAGCCTGTAACAATAAGTTTCGCGTTTGGCTGGGCGTTTAGAATACGCAACCCTTCCATTAAACGAGCGCGGGCACTGCTGGATAAGTGACTGGTAACTGGCACAGCCTCATCGCTTTCGACGCCAGTTCCTAATACCACCACATGCTCTACTTGATTGGATATTTCAAATTGAGCATAGCTTTGTTCAATCGGCCTAAGCAGAGGCGTTGAAAATGGATGCCAGCTAAACAACATCAACAACAATAAACCTGTGGTGGTTAATAACTTGCCTAGTTTGATGTGCTTGTTAAGCCACAATAACAACAAACCAGAAGCCATTAACAAAACACATATGCTTAATGGCATTAACCAAAAGCCGATGATCTTTTTTAGTAAAAATGCGATTTCCACTTAAAGCCTTTATATACATAAAAAGAGAGAGCCTGCGCCCTCTCTTATAATTATTTTTTTACACGTTTTACTTTGTCAGAGATAAAACTTGTGCTTGCCCTGCGGCTCGTTTGTCGGCGGCCGCTGTTACTGTATTGTTAATTTGGTTCAGGTAGACCCCATGCATGTTGCCATATTGGCGGCCTATATTTTTTAGCTTATGGCCCTTTGCCATCAGTGCTTGTTTTACTTCTTCACTGAAAGTGTCTGGCTCATGCTGGATCACATCCGGCAGGTACTGGTGATGGAAACGCTTTTTATCTACCCAGTCTTGAACAGGTTTACCTTGTAAGTGTTCTAACATGCCTAAAAACACCATGGTGATAATACGACTGCCACCGGGTGTACCTAAAATTGCAATACCCTGTCCATCTAATGAATCGCTCTCAACAAACGAAGGTGTCATGCTTGAAAGCGGGCGTTTTTCAGGGTCGATCGCATTGGCTTCGTTACCCACCAATCCATATGCATTCGGCACACCCGGTTTAGCAGAAAAATCGTCCATTTCGTTATTCAATAATACGCCAGTGCCTTGTGCCACATAGGCGCTACCAAAGGGTAAGTTAATACTTAACGTGGCGCTTACTCGGTTACCCTGGCTATCAAGCACACTTAAATGGGTGGTATGAAACCCTTCATATATTTGCTGCTGAGTACCTAGACTTTTACTGTCCGTGGCTTTTTGCATATGGATACTGGCAGCCAGCTTGGCATTGTATTTTTTATCTAATAACCTTGCTTGCGGCACAGTAACAAAATCGGGGTCGCCCAAATAATGCGCACGATCAAAATAAGCACGACGCATAACTTCACTTAATAAGTGAACTTGATCGGCCTCATTCAGTTTTTGCCATTCAATCTTTTTAGTTGGGTCTTCATTTTTCGCCAAGCTTTCTAGCATATTTAACATTTGGCCAATGGCAATGCCGCCAGAACTAGGTGGTGGTGCGCTGATGATTTTATAGTCTTGATTGTTTAATGAATAAGGCACTTCAATGGCCTCACGCTCAATCACTTTGTATTTTTCTAAATCCGCTAGCTGCCAGATACCGCCGTTTTTTTGCACCTGTTCAACTAATTGTTTGGCCACCTGACCTTTATAAAAACCATCAAGGCCCTGCTCACTAATGGCCAGTAAAGTATTGGCTAAGTCTGGCTGCTTGATTACATGATTTACTTCTGGAATTTTATTGTCTGCTAAAAAAATAGACGCAGCATGAGGGTATTTATTTAAAACCTTTAAACGGTAGCTGGCCAGTTTTTGGTAATGTTCATAAACCGGGAAACCGTCTTGCGCAATTTTAATGGCCGCTTTTAAAGAAGCCGATAAAGGTAACTGACCATAGTTTTCTGCCAGATGTACAAACGCCGCAGCTTGACCAGGAATGGCGGCTGCCATTGGTCCATTTACTGACAGCTTAGGAATCACATTTTTGTTTTCATCTAAATACATATCACGATGAGCTTTTAATGGCGCTTTTTCACGAGCATCCACAAAAATGTTTTTATCAGCTTTGGCATCATGCAATAACCAAAAACCGCCACCACCCATGCCTGCACTAAACGGCTCCACCACCGCCAATACCGCTGCCGTGGCCACCGCTGCATCAAAGGCGTTGCCCCCTTGTTTTAAAATATCGATGCCCGCTTGTGTCGCCAGCGGATGAGCCGATGAAATGGCGGCATCGTGTTTGGCTTTAAGAGTATTTGGCGTTTCATTGCCTGAGCAGGCAATTAAAAATAAGGGTAAGAAAAAACTGAGTATGAGTTTCATTTTGGCGTCCCTGAAAAATTTCATGTATCTAAGCATAGATTCTAAATGAATAGTAGAAACACTGTTTTCCTTAGACTTACGACCATCACTGGCATTAACAACCTAGCAACATTCTTATAGGCAAAAAAAACCGCTTATTGATTTCTCAATAAGCGGTTTTCAAAGAAGGGCCTCGTGAAAACACCCTGCAACACATAACAGCTTAAGCTGTTAGCTTCTCATATTTGGCTTGTAGCTCATCTTGAGTCTCAGCGTTATCAGGGTCTAATGGAATGCAATCCACTGGGCACACTAACTGGCACTGAGGTTCATCATAATGACCGACGCACTCTGTGCATTTTGCTGGGTCAATTTCGTAAATCTCTTCGCCTTCAGTAATGGCTTCATTCGGGCATTCTGGTTCGCATACATCGCAGTTGATGCAATCGTCAGTAATTAGCAATGCCATAAAAAAAATACCTCTATCTATTGGCGTACTGTGCAGCGGATAAACCTACCTGCGTCAGTATAAATTCATTGTGTATCTGGCCATTTTAGACCGAAACCCTGATCAACTCTAATAGAAAATATTCAGGGCCTTAGAACATAGGTCAAGATTCGCGCTATTTCAGCTTAGCTCAGGTTTAAGCCGATACTATTTGTTAGCAAGCTTTTGCTGGGCATAAGTTTGTACTAAAGCATCGTCTACCAATGGGTGCACAAACTGCTTCACGTCGCCGTCTAGGCGGGCAATTTCGCGAATCAAGGTGGAGCTGATATAGGAATGCTTTTCGTGAGGGGTTAAAAACACCGTTTCAACGTCAGGTGACAAAGCACGGTTCATATTGGCTAATTGGAATTCGTATTCGAAATCCGAAACAGCCCGTAAACCACGCAATAACACTTGAGCGTTTTGCTCTTCAACGAAGTGAGCCAATAGGATGTTAAAGCCGACAATTTCCACATTGGGAATGTGCTTCAGCACTTCACGCGCTAACTCGCAGCGCTGCTCCAGAGGTAATAGCGGCTTTTTGTGCGGGCTTTCGGCAATGGCAACCACCACATGATCAAACATACGCGCAGCGCGCTCTACCAAATCGGTATGACCATTAGTAATGGGATCAAAGGTGCCTGGGTAGATAACTTTAATCATGAAATAAGGCCTTTAGGCAGGAGTGCATATAAAGTCGCATGGTAACCAAATTCACCAATAGAAGCTAGGCACTGTCAGGCCTAGCTCTTAATGGATTTTACCAAGGCTGTGGCCTGCTTTAGGGCCATGGCATAAACCGAACTGCGGGTTCGCACCGATACTGGTGGGAAATACCGAGCCATCAATCACATACAGGTTATCCGCGTGATGAAACTTGCTCTCGCTATTCACTACTGATTCACTGACATCCTCACCCATGGTGCAGCCACCCATTAAGTGGGCCGTCATCAGGCGCTGGCGATGGATTTTTTGTGGCAAGGCATCAATGGCGTTTTTGCAGTCTTTTAAACTGGTGTAAAACTGAGCGTCATGGTGCAAAGGCATCACCTCTTTGGCCCCCGCTGCGAACTGAACTTCCGCCATAATATGGTGGGATTTACGTAAACCCTGCCATAAGTAATCGCTCACTTTATAATCTAATACTGGGCGACCACCTTGATCCAGCTCGATAGTACCCCCTTGGCTGTCTTCATGAAAACCATCACGCATCAATGACAAGGTGCCCTGTAAATTTGGCAGGTCTTCCATGGTGTCGATGAGTTTCAAACCGTGAAAGCCGACAATTTGTGCGCCCATGGCAGGCTGCATTGGCGGTACTTCTAATTTAAAGCCCATGTCGCTAGCACCGTTTTCATTAGGGCTTGGCCACTGAAACTGGTCGCTATAAATGCTTTGCGGTGCGCCATAAAACGGATTGGTTTTATCATCCATGCGCGCAAGGTTTGCGTTCACTGGGTGAATGGTGGTGCGCTTGCCAATGCGATCATGAGGATCAGGCGCATCTGAACGCAGTAATAAGCCTGGCGTATTAATGGAGCCGCCGGCAATCACTATGTGCGGCGCTTTAAAGGTAAGTTTGATGCCTGTTTTTGTATGGCCATCGCTTCCAATGGCGTGGCACTCTACCGACTCCACTTTGTGTTCGGAG
>Ga0209712_10000276_pt1 | contig 46915 bp, 36 predicted proteins | sample ArcOceMetagenome_FD_187443 | JGI IMG/M metagenome (GOLD analysis project Ga0209712, IMG submission 187443) | Marine eukaryotic phytoplankton communities from Arctic Ocean - Arctic Ocean - Greenland ARC118M Metagenome (SPAdes) (version 2) | ecosystem: Environmental > Aquatic > Marine > Oceanic...
TAACATCTCAATAATACAATGAACTTCCCTATTTAACTTCCGCTTTTTAAGCGGCTGCAAACATACAACCTTTTTTGCCTTTCACAACTTTTATACAAGCTATTTTGAACATCAAATAACCATCCCCGTTTTATGGCCTGAATTACAATATGTTAAGAATGAAAAAAAAACTAATAATTTAAATTAGTAATCTATAAATTATATGAATACTTATTGTTTGAAACCGTTTATACTCTTATATTTGCTTCCTATTATATAAAACTAACTATGATTAACATTACATTGCCTGATGGAAGTGTGAGGTCTTTTGAACAAAGTCTTACTGTATTAGATGTTGCTAAAGATATTAGCGAAGGTTTTGCCCGAAATGTAATTTCGGCTAAATTTAATGATACTACTGTTGAAACCTCTACCTTATTAACTTCCGATGGAAGTCTTACATTATATACTTGGAAGGATGCTTTAGGTAAAAAAGCCTTTTGGCATTCATCGTCTCATGTACTTGCTCAAGCTTTAGAAGAATTGTACCCTGGCGTTAAACTATCTATAGGACCTGCTATTGAAAATGGATTTTACTATGATGTGGACTTAGGCGATCAAGTGATTTCTGAAAATGACTTTAAGACCATAGAAAATAAAATGCTGGAAATAGCAAGAGGGAAGCACGACTTCACGATAAAACCAGTATCAAAAGCAGATGCACTCCAAAAATATAAAGAAGAAGACAATTCATATAAGGTAGAGCTGATTGAAAATCTTAACGATGGAGAAATTACTTTCTGCGATCATTCTTCATTTACAGACCTATGTCGAGGAGGACACATACCTAATACAGGAATTATTAAAGCCGTAAAGGTTTTAAGTGTAGCCGGCGCGTATTGGAGAGGAGATGAAAACAATATCCAGCTTACTAGAGTGTATGGGATTTCATTTCCAAAACAAAAAGAACTCACCGAATATTTAGCTCTTTTAGAAGAAGCTAAAAAAAGAGACCACCGGAAATTAGGAAAGCAACTCGAACTCTTTACTTTTTCAAAGAAAGTTGGACAAGGTTTACCACTATGGTTGCCAAAAGGAGCGGCTTTGCGTGAGCGCCTAGAAGATTTTTTAAAGAAAGCACAAAAAAAGGCGGGCTACGAAATGGTCATCACTCCTCATATTGGTCAAAAAGAATTATACGTCACTTCTGGCCATTATGAAAAATATGGAGCCGACAGCTTTCAAAGCATTAAAACGCCTAAAGACGATGAAGAGTTTTTACTCAAACCAATGAATTGTCCCCACCATTGTGAAATATACAATGCAAAGCCCTTTAGTTACAAAGAATTACCTAAACGATATGCTGAATTTGGAACTGTTTATAGGTATGAACAAAGTGGTGAGTTGCATGGATTGACAAGAGTAAGAGGTTTTACTCAAGACGATGCTCATATATTTTGTATGCCTGAACAGTTAGATCAAGAGTTTCAAAATGTAATAGACTTAGTCCTTTATGTATTTGGATCTTTAGGGTTTGAAAACTTCTCTACACAAGTGTCTGTTCGGGATCCAAAAAATTTAGAAAAATACATTGGGGATTCTGATGTTTGGGACAAAGCAGAGCAAGCAATCATAAATGCTGCGGAAGCAAAAGGATTAGATTATGTAGTTGAAACTGGCGAAGCTGCTTTTTATGGACCAAAATTAGACTTCATGGTCAAAGATGCTTTAGGACGTCAATGGCAGTTAGGGACTATTCAAGTAGACTATAATTTACCTGAAAGATTTGATTTGACCTATAAAGGCGCCGATAATGAGTTCCACAGACCGGTAATGATTCACCGTGCCCCTTTTGGAAGTATGGAACGATTTATAGCAATTTTACTAGAGCATACGGGAGGAAATTTCCCACTTTGGTTAATGCCTGAACAAGTTATTATACTATCAATTAGCGAGAAATATGAAAAATACGCTCGAAAAGTTTTAAATTTGCTAGAAAATAACGAAATTCGCGCCCTCGTGGACAATAGGAATGAAACAATGGGTAAGAAAATTCGGGACGCAGAAATGCAAAAAGTTCCTTATATGATTATCGTTGGGGAGCAGGAAGAACTCGACGAAACAGTAAGCGTAAGAAAACATGGTGGAGAGAATTTAGGCACGATTAGTGTTGATTCATTTACATCAACTATTGAAGAAGAGATTAAGAAAACACTGAAAGAATTTAAAGTTTAACTAAAATATAAAGCCATAGCAATACGTAGAAGAAGAGACAGAGGTCCTCTAAGAATTATTAAAGAAGATCAACACAAGATCAATAGAAAAATCACTGCATTAGAGTTAAGACTTGTAGGTGACAACGTTGAAGTTGGTGTTTATAGCTTATCTAAAGCCTTAGCGATTGCTAGAGAGCAAGAAGTTGACTTAGTTGAGATTTCACCAAATGCTGTTCCTCCTGTGTGTAAGGTGATGGATTATAAAAAGTTTCTTTACGAACAAAAGAAGCGTGATAAAGTTATCAAATCAAAAGCAACCAAAGTGGTTGTTAAAGAAATTCGTTTTGGACCGCAAACCGATGATCATGATTATGCTTTTAAAAGAAAACACGCTGAAAAGTTTTTAAAAGAAGGGGCTAAATTGAAAGCCTTTGTGTTTTTTAAAGGACGTTCAATCATCTATCAAGAACAAGGTCAGATTTTATTATTGCGTTTAGCGCAAGATTTAGAAGACTTAGGGAAAGTAGAGCAAATGCCAAAATTAGAAGGGAAGCGTATGATTATGTTCATATCACCAAAAAAAGTAAAATAAGCGAAGTAACTAAATAAAGTAGAAAATGCCTAAAATGAAAACCAAGTCTAGTGCCAAAAAACGATTTAAGATAACGGGTACTGGAAAAATCAAAAGAAAGCATGCGTTCAAAAGCCACATTCTAACGAAGAAGTCTAAAAAACGTAAGCTCGCTCTAACTCACAGTACACTAGTACATGCGAATGATGAAGCCAACATTAAGCAACAATTACGTTTAAAGTAATTATTGCTTAGGTTAAACTAATTTTTATAAACCATGGAGTTAGGCCAATATAAGTGTTCAACATAATTGAATCGCCTACTACAAAAAACTTTAAGAAATGCCAAGATCAGTAAACTCAGTGGCCAAAAGAGCCCGTAGAAAAAAAGTATTAAAACAAGCCAAAGGATATTTTGGACGTCGTAAAAATGTATGGACTGTTGCAAAAAATGCAGTAGATAAAGCCATGCTTTACGCTTACAGAGACCGTAGAAACAAGAAAAGGACATTCCGTGCATTATGGATCATGCGTATCAACGCTGGATCTAGAGCTCATGGATTATCGTATTCACAATTTATGGGGAAACTTAAAACGCATAATATTGACCTAAACCGAAAGGTATTGGCTGATTTAGCAATGAACGACCCCGCAGCTTTTAAAGCTATAGTTGACAAACTAAACTAAGGCATCTGCCTATTGTATAATATTCGCTTATAAAAAAAAGCCCACTCAATTGAGTGGGCTTTTTTTATGACTTAAATCTTGTGATGTAACTATGTCTTTTGTTTTTTCTTTCGTGCTGCAGGAAATAATACATTATTTAAAATAAGGCGATATCCAGGGGAGGTTGGGTGTAACTCTAATTCTGTTTTGGGATCCCCTACCCTATGTGTATAATCCTCAGGATCATGACCTCCATAAAAAGTAAAAAATCCCTGTCCTTTAATTCCATGTATATACCGGGCTTCTCCATTTGACTTATTTTCACCCATAACTAAAACATTGGACTTCACTAGTTTTCTTGAATAGGAGGTTGTTTGCCCCATGAATCCTTTTATAAGTGCGGTGTGATTTTGATTCAGCATTGTAGGGATAGGATCCCATTTGGCTGAGTACTCCATTAGAGAAAAATAGTCTAATTCTTTTGGTATTTTACGAACTTGGGTCATGTCTATGTTTGAAAACTCATATACTTTAGGGTCGCGTTCTATAATAAAATCTGTAAAGGCAAACGTTTTAGAGTAGTCCAATTGGTTTTGATAGTTTGGACTTGACCCATCCCCGTCAAACATGGGCTCACAAATATCAACTTGATGAGCTGCTAAAGCAATATCAAAACTGTCTGTAGCGCTACACATGGCAAACATAAAGCCTCCACCCAATACATACTCTCTAATTTTTTTGGCTACTGCTAGCTTTTGATCAGAAACTTTACTGTAACCTAAGGATATAGCGAGAGCTTCAGCCGTTTGTTGTTGCTCAATGTACCAAGCTGCATTTCTGTAGGCTCTATAAAACTTGCCATACTGACCTGTAAAATCTTCATGATGAAGGTGAAGCCAATCATAAAGTAATAAAGCATCCGATAAAACTTCCGTATCATAAATGGTTTCATAAGGAATTTCGGCGTAAGTCAAAACCATAGTTACAGCATCATCCCAAGGTTGGTTTCCGTTTGGAGAATAGACGGCTATCTTGGGGGCTTTTTCAAGAATTACTGCATCCATATTTTGACTAGGGCTCTCTATATCCTTTAAAATAGCTTCCACTTTTTCGTTACTTAAAATCTCATAGGAAACGCCTCTAACGAGACATTCCTTTTCAATAGAATCTATTAACGGCATTAAAAAGGAACCTCCTCTATAATTAAGAAGCCATTTTACGTTTTGTTGTTTATCCAGAACCCAATAAGTAATTCCGTAAGCTTTGAGATGGTTTTTCTGACCTTCTGCATCCATGGGTATTAGAATATAAGAGGCAAAAGAATTCAAAGAAAAAAACAAGCAAAGAGTTAGTATTAGTTTTTTCATCTTCTAAAGATAAGTAAAAAAATGAGGCCCTAGTAAGGTGTATCGTCGTCAGCGTCTCCAAAAGCTTGACTTGGATCTACTCTAAAGTCTTCCTGCTTGAAAGTATCGTCATTTGCAGCGGCATTCATTTTGGAATGAAACTCGGTATCAAATGGAGAATCAAAATCATCCAAATTATCAAACTTACCTAAATGTCCGATAAACTTTAAACGTATATTCTCTAGTCCACCGTTACGGTGCTTGGCTATAATAAATTCTGCTTGGCCTTCAGAAGGCGTGTGCTGCTCATCATCCCATTCGTCAATCTTGTAGTACTCTGGACGGTAAATAAATGAAACGATATCTGCATCTTGTTCAATCGCACCAGATTCTCTCAAATCAGAAAGCAGCGGACGTTTACTACCACCACGTGTTTCAACGGCCCTAGATAACTGAGATAAGGCAATTACTGGGATACTTAGTTCTTTTGCTAAAGCCTTAAGGTTACGTGATATCATAGAAATTTCTTGTTCACGATTACCGTTTTTCTGACTCCCACCACCAGTCATAAGCTGTAAATAATCTACAATGATTAGTTTTATGCCATTTTGAGAGGCTAATCGACGTGCTTTGGCTCTTAGGTCAAAAATAGATAATGAAGGGGTATCGTCAATATATAAAGGGGCTTTTTCAAGAGATTTTACTTTAACATTTAATTGCTCCCATTCATGTTTTTCAAGACGTCCTGTTCTTAGTTTTTCAGAGCTTAAACCTGTTTCTGAAGATATTAACCGTGTAATTAACTGAACGGAAGACATTTCTAATGAAAAGAATGCAACGGGAATATTTTGAGTGACTGCAATATTACGAGCCATTGAAAGCGTTAGAGCAGTTTTACCCATACCAGGACGGGCAGCTATAATAATTAAATCACTTTCTTGCCACCCTGAAGTAAGCTTGTCTAGCTTATCAAAACCTGAAGGCACGCCACTAAGGCCTTCTTTATTTGAAATTTCTTCAATCTTTTTCTTTGCTTGAAATACTAAATCCTGTGCAGTTTCGGTTGATTTTTTGATATTTCCTTGTGTGACTTCGTATAGTCGTGTTTCAGCTTTGTCTAATAGATCAAAAACATCTTTTGTTTCATCAAAAGAATCTTCAATAATTTCATTTGAAATTTTAATTAAGCTTCGCTGAATAAATTTCTGTAAAATAATACGTGCATGAAATTCAATGTGAGCAGATGAAGACACTTTTTGAGTTAATGATATCAAATAAAAATCACCTCCTACTAAATCAAGTTTAGAGTTTTTGCGCAGTTGAGTGGAAACCGTTAGTAAATCAACAGGTTCACTGTTTTCAAATAATTGCAATATTGCTTCAAAAATATATTGATGGGAATCTTTATAAAAAGCGTCTACACTAAGGATGTCAATTACCTCATCGACTCCTTTTTTATCAATCATCATAGCCCCAAGAACAACTTCTTCTAAGTCCGTTGCCTGTGGAGGGATTTTCCCTTTTTCCAAGCTAATTAGAGTGCTTGTGTCTGTTTTATATGCTTTTACTTGGTCTGGCTGTTTCATGTTACGAAAGTACTTAAAATATGACTAATACAGAGAAAGGTTGTTGATGTATACTCAACAATTAAACTGTTTATAAGTTGAAAATATTGTTAATAAGCATTAAAAAAGTCAAGTGAAACACTTGACTTAATTTTTTATAAGAAGAGCGTTATAAATTAATCGTTATAAACACCCATTTTTGAATACTTATCCATGCGTTGGGCAACCAATTCTTTTGGTGATAAGTTTTTAAATTCATTATAAGTTTTAACGATTGTATTTGAAACAGTTAAAAATGTTTGGTCGCGATCTTTATGAGCACCTCCTAAGGGTTCCTTTATAATCTCGTCAACTAGCTTCATTCGCTTCATATCTTTAGCGGTTAGTTTTAAAGCGTCAGCAGCTTGTTCTTTATATTCCCAGCTTCTCCATAGTATTGAGGAACATGATTCTGGAGAAATCACAGAGTACCAAGTATTTTCAAGCATTAAGACTTTATCTCCTACTCCAATACCCAAAGCACCACCGGAAGCACCTTCACCAATAATGATAGTAATAATTGGTACTTTTAAACGAGTCATTTCAAGAATATTTCTAGCAATTGCTTCTCCTTGACCACGTTCTTCTGCTTCTAAGCCAGGATAAGCACCAGGTGTATCGATAAGAGAGACAACTGGGATTCCAAACTTTTCTGCTGATTTCATTAATCGAAGTGCTTTTCTATACCCTTCTGGATTTGCCATCCCAAAGTTTCTATACTGGCGTGTTTTGGTATTATACCCTTTTTGCTGACCGATAAACATAAAGCTTTGATCTCCAATTTTACCCAAGCCACCAATCATGGCTTTATCGTCTTTGAAATTACGATCCCCATGGAGCTCCAAGAATGAATCACCACATATGGAATTGATATAATCTAAAGTATATGGGCGGTTGGGGTGTCTTGAAAGTTGTACGCGTTGCCATGGCGTTAAATTTTTATAAATTTCTTTTTTGGCTGCCTCTAATTTTTGAAGTATTTGCAGGGATGTTTCAGAAACATCGACATCGCTTTCTTCGCCAATAATTTGACATTTTTGTAGTTGATCTTCTAGTTCCTTGATAGGTAACTCAAATTCTAAATATTCCATAGAAGTTCAAGATTATTTTTAGTTAGTTTACAAATATAAAACTTTAATAGTTTTAAATAGATTTCAAAGCTTAGATTTTAGTTTTTTTGATGTTTTTAAAAACAGCGTTCAATAAAACAGTGAAAATAATCAGGCCAGCCCCGACGTAAAACAGGGGACGCATGGTCTCAGATTCCGGAAATAACACCATGGCTAAAATAATACCATAAATAGGCTCCAGGTTGTAAGTCAACACGACCGTATAAGGAGTTATGTACTTCATTACGTGAATAGAGGCTATAAATGCATAGGCTGTACAAACTGAAGCTAAAATAAACAGATATATCCAATCAGATAAAGAGATCTGAAAATACGCAACGTTAAAACCGTCCTCTCTAAAAGCAAGAAAAATAGACATAAATAGTACCCCAGAAATAAATTCATAAAACGAAATAATAGATGGAGGGTAGTGTTGGACAAATTTACCATTAAGGACTGCAAACAATGTTGAAAACAATGCCGAAGATATACCCAAAACAATACCTAATATATATTTTAGTTCTGTTTGAGTAATCAAAACAATTCCAACAATAACTATGAGACCAAATAAAATTTCATATCCAATGATTTTTCGTTTAAAAAACAACGGCTCTATAAGAGATGCAAAAAAAGCACCTGTTGAAAACATTGCTAAAGTGATTGATATATTTGAAACATTAATTGCTGCAAAAAAAGTAATCCAGTGTAACGCTATAATGACCCCTGCAACTGAAAGGTTGAAAAGGACTTTTAATGGTACTCTTAAAGGTTTTTTCTTAAGTATAATGTATCCTAACATTAAAACCGCTCCAATACTCATTCTGTACCAAACAAGAGGGATTGCATCTAAAGATATTAGTTCTCCCAATACAGCCGTAATTCCAGCAATAACAACTAGGAAATGTAAGTGGATGTAGTTTTTGAGTTTAACGCTTGGCATTGTACAAAAGATAGATTGCAAGTGCTCCAAAAACAAGGTTTGGAAACCAAACAGCTAGTAATGGAGAAAAATCTGATTGTTCGGCCATGACCCCAAAAACTTTATCAAAAAAGACATAGACCATTGCTATCACAATTCCAAAAGCTAAATTAACGCCCATTCCTCCACGCCTTTTAATGGATGAGACCGCTACAGCAATAATTGTAAGTATAAAGACTGAAACAGGTAAACTCCACTTTTTGTACTGAACTACCTTATAGCGGTTAATATTTGAAGACCCTCTCACTTCTTCTCTAGAAATAAAGCGCATTAACTCCCCATATGTCAAAGTTTCTGCAACATATTTGGGTGGAGTTAAATCTTCTAGATCGAAGCTAAAAAGTGTGTCTTTACGACGCATATACTCGAGTTGGTCGTTGTCATCCCCTACAATTCTTAAATTATAATTAGTTAAATTATAGCTGCTATCCTTTTCTACATATTTTATAGCAGAAGCATGAATTTTGTATGCTAGCTTATTGCCTTCAAAATGTTCAAGTGTAAAGTTATTTCCACGCTTTGTTTTTGGGTCAAAGTTGCTCACATAAATATATTCCTTATCATTAATTTGCCTGTAAATATGTTGGGTCTCGGCAACCTTAGAGTTATTTAAATACTTATAATTAAACTCATTAAATCCTTTGCTTGCAATAGGAGCCCAATACATTCCCAACATTAATGCTAAAAAAGCTACAAATGAAGCCCCAATAAAATAGGGTCTTAAAAAGCGTGAAAATGAAACTCCTGAGCTTAAGAAAGCGACTACTTCTGTATTATTTGCTAACTTGGAAGTAAACCAAATTACAGAGAGGAATAGAAAAAGTGGAAATAATAGATTTGCAAAATAAATAGTAAAGTCAAAATAAAAAGATGCTACTTCTTTAAAAGGCACTTCATTTTCTAATATTCGATCAATTTTTTCAGCAAGATTTACCGTTATTCCTATGGGAATAAACAAAAGTAACATCATGAAAAATGTGAACAAATACCGTTTTAATATGTACCAATCTAAAATTTTCATTATTTATAGACGATTATCCATTTGTTTGACCATCATTGCTTTCCAGACTCCAAAATCTCCAGCTATGATATGTTTTCTTGCTTGACGTGTTAACCACAGATAAAATCCAAGGTTATGAATTGTAGCTATTTGTTTACCCAATAACTCATTAACACTAAATAAATGTTTTAAATATGCTTTTGAATATTCTGTATCAACAAACGTTATGCCCATTTCATCAATCGGAGAAAAATCATCTTTCCACTTCTGATTTTTAATATTTATTGAACCATAAGCTGTGAATAGCATGCCATTTCTAGCATTACGAGTAGGCATCACGCAATCAAACATATCAATACCAAGGGCTATATTTTCTAAAATATTTATTGGGGTTCCAACTCCCATCAAGTATCTTGGTTTATCTTCTGGAAGTATTTCACAAACAACATCGGTCATTGCATACATCTCTTCGGCAGGTTCACCAACGGACAGTCCTCCGATCGCATTTCCAACAGCCCCAGCACTAGCTATATATTCAGCAGATTGACGGCGTAAATCTTTGTATGTACTTCCCTGAACAATAGGGAAGAACGCTTGACTGTGATCATATTTTAAGGGAGTTTTATCGAGGTGATTTATACAACGATCTAACCAACGATGAGTCATGTGCATTGATCTTTTTGCATAATTATAGTCGCAAGGATAAGGCGTACACTCGTCAAATGCCATGATGATATCGGCTCCAATACTACGTTGGATTTCCATCACATTTTCAGGTGTAAATGTGTGCATAGTTCCGTCTATATGACTTTTAAACTTAACCCCTTCTTCTTTAATTTTACGATTCGCTGACAGGGAATAGACTTGATACCCTCCAGAGTCTGTTAAGATATTTCGATCCCAATTCATAAATTTATGAAGGCCTCCCGCTTTTTCTAGTATATCAATTTGGGGGCGAAGAAATAAATGATATGTGTTGGCTAAAATTACATCTGGATTAATATCATTTTTGAGCTCTCGTTGGTGAACGCCTTTAACAGTACCCACTGTGCCTACTGGCATAAAAATAGGGGTCTCTATCACTCCGTGATCTGTAGTTAAGGTGGCAGCTCTTGCTCTAGTATCAACGTCTTTTTTTAGTAAATCGAATTTCAAACTCTTAAATTACAAGGTTAATGGAAAAAATATAGTGGGTAAATGTAACTTTAATCCCTTAAGCATAAAACATATGAAAGCTGTTATTTGCTTGCACGCGGCTTATAGTTGATTAAATAATCACCTTTGGAGGCACCTTCATCAAATGAGCTGCCTTTTAACAGCACTCTAGTTTTTTCTCTAGCTTCTTGATTTGTCCACCCTTCGTATTCAATTCTGTAAAGTGCTGAAAACATTTGTGCACGTCCAACTCCATGATAACAATGGATTAACACAGGATAGTTAGAGGGATCGTCCATAATTTCTAAGAACTCATCAACAGTGTCTTGGGTAGGAACTTGGTCGGTTCCTAAATTAAAATAGCTGACTCCATCCAACTGCTCAACTGCTAGTTTCTCAGCAGTCAACTCCTCTGGGATCTCAGGATTATTGATCTTATCTTTAGTGTGTGGGAAACGTAAATCAATAACGCTTTTTAGTTGGTGATCTTTGATGTAGCCTGAGATTTTATCAGGAGGTATCACCCCAGATTTATACACTTTATTTGTGGATATCTCCTTAAAATTGTAATTTAGGTGTACATCATATACATATTTAGAAACCCCTAAAAGTACGATACCAAAAAGTACCGTTATCGTTTTTTTAATCATTGATTAATAATTTTGTTTATAAATTTTTATCAATTATTCTGTCAAAATAGTCTTTTAAAAACGCTTTGCAAGACAATTCAACATCGTGCATTTCTTTGGTTGGTTTAGAAATTAAATTAATTTCTAAACCAAGGTCGTTAATGTCATAAAAACCAATAGCTTTTACTCCGTCAAATATACAAATTATATTCCCCTTGCTGAATTGATAGTTTTGTCCATTATAATTCATTACAAAAGGAGTTGTTGAAGCTACACTCTCGTTTACCAAGCTTCGCCCCCAACTTCTAAAGGGCTTGTCATACCCCACCATATTTAAAATAGTTGGATAAATATCAATTTGCTGAGACAATTCACTGTTTAATCCTGTATATTTTTCATCAGAAGTATAAATCATAATGGGAATAGCGTATCTATTTATTGGCTTATAATACTCTTTATAATCTACTTGGTTGCCATGGTCTGCAGTGATAATAAAAATCGTATTATCAAACCAGGGTTCATTTTTAGCAGATTCAAAAAATTGCTTGAAAGCATAATCCGTGTACCCAACACATTGATGCATTGGCACATTTCCTTTTGGGAATTGGCCCTCAAATTCATCAGGAATAATATAGGGCTCATGTGATGTGACAGTAAAAATAGTAGAGAAAAATGGTGTTTTTTTAGTATCTATCGTTTCTTTCATAAACTGAAAAAAGGGCAGATCCCAAATTCCCCAAAACCCATCAAATAGTGCATCATTCCCAAATTCTGTTTTCCCATAATAATGATCAAAACCAAGAATATTTGAAAACCCTAAAAAACCCATAGACCCATTGGGAGCGCCGTGAAAAAAGGAAGTATCGTACCCTTCCGAATTTAATACAGAAACAACAGACTCAATATTTTGTTTCGCATAAGCCGACGATGTAAACGCATCTTTAAAAGAAGGAATTCCTGCTAATATAGATGACATTCCATGAATAGACTTTCTTCCATTGGCAAAAGCGTTGTCAAATACTAAACTTTTAGATGCCAGCGAATCTAAAAAGGGGGTATAACTTACGTAGTTCGGGATAGTGGTGTTTTGATTAAAGGCGCCCATATACTCTCTCCCATAACTTTCGGTAATAAAAACTATAATATTAGGTTTATCTTCCTGCTTGCTGTTGTAGTGTTTAATAGGTTGGACTAAACTATCAATAATTGAAGCCGAAACAATGTATGGCACTTTTTTAAAGGTCTTCTTATTAAAAGTTCTTAAAATTGCAAAAGGAGTATTTAACACAAAATCTGCATGTTGGATTTTGGAAACATATCGGTTGGCATCTACCAAATTAATGGGGCGGGTACTCTTTTTAAAATCTCCTCTGATGCCTCCAACCATGAGGGTTGCTGTTAAAAGAAATGCAACAACCGATGTCAATACGTATGAAATCACTCCTTTTGAATATGGCTCTGTTTTTACTTTAACTTTCTTATATAATAAAATCCACAAGGCAGACATTATAAAAAATAGTAAGAAAACATGCCAATAACTTACAGAAAATCGAAAAAACATATGAACTAGGTTATTCTCATTTTCAATGACAGCCCATTCAGATATTGAGGTTCGGTTATAATTGAATTTATAATAAATGAGATCTACAAAATTAAAGGCGACTCCAATTAAATTAGTTAAAAAATAGATGGCAAAAAGAAAATTCTGGTATGTTTTACGAGTATTTATCCAAAGTGGTAACATTGACAGTACTACAAATAAACTGTTTAAATAAAATATGGAGGTGGTATCAAATGCAAGTCCATGATAACTCAATCTGAGGTATTCAGAAAGGGAATCAATTTCTAACAATGAATAATTATATATAAAGAACAAAAAACGGGACAAGGCGTACATCAGGTACACTAGTAAAACCCTGTATACCATTACCTTATACTCATGCAACCTGATAAATCTTAACATAAAAAAAATTCAAAATTGGATGTAAAAATAGAAAAGAAATTGGACATTTTACCCCCCTTAGTGTCTTTTTATAAATTGTTAGTTAAATTGTAAAATTTTCAAGTTTAATAGTTTTGTCTATCTAAAATTAAAATTATATTTGAGAATCATTTTTTTAACTTTTAATATTTAGTCAATGTCAAACAAAAAATTACATGATTTAACTACTCAAGTTCGCAGGGATATTTTGCGCATGGTTCACAAAGTAAACTCAGGACACCCAGGTGGGTCTTTAGGTTGTGCCGAGTTCTTAGTAGTGCTTTACACAAATATAATGAATCGCAAAGAGGGATTTGACATGAACGGAATTGGTGAGGATTTATTTTTCCTTTCCAATGGCCATATTTCGCCCGTATTTTATAGTGTATTAGCTCATTCTGGATACTTTCCTATTGAAGAACTAAACACTTTCAGACTTTTAGATTCTCGTTTACAAGGCCACCCTACAACCCATGAAGGTCTTCCAGGTGTTCGAATTGCTTCAGGGTCTTTAGGTCAAGGACTATCCGTCGCATTAGGTGCAGCAGAAGCGAAAAAATTAAATAACGATACAAGCCTTATTTATACGCTTCACGGAGATGGAGAGTTACAAGAAGGACAAAATTGGGAAGCAATTATGTATGCTTCAGCAAAAAACATAGATAACTTAATCGCTACTATTGATTTAAACGGAAAACAAATTGACGGAGCAACAGACGATGTCCTTCCAATGGGTAGTATAAAAGGTAAATTTGAAGCTTTTGACTGGACCGTAATTGAAGTTGAAAACGGAAATGATATTGAAACCATTCTTGAAGCAATGGAAACCGCTAAGGCAGCTACAGGCAAAGGGAAGCCGGTTTGTGTGTTATTAAAAACAATGATGGGTAACGGAGTTGATTTTATGATGCACACACATGCATGGCATGGAAAGGCACCTAACGATGCCCAGTTAGAGAGTGCTTTAAATCAAAATCCAGAAACCTTAGGAGATTATTAAATTCAAAACCAACAAAAATGAAAACGTACACATATACAGAAAAAAAAGATACAAGAAGTGGTTTTGGAGCAGGTCTTGCTGAGCTCGGAAAGACGAACCCTAATGTCGTTGCACTATGTGCCGATCTTATAGGGTCTTTAAAAATGAATCAATTTATTGATGAAAACCCTGAACGTTTCTTTCAGATTGGAATTGCGGAAGCCAATATGATGGGGATTGCAGCTGGATTAACAATTGGTGGTAAAATTCCTTTTACAGGGACTTTTGCGAATTTTTCGACAGGTCGTGTTTATGATCAAATTAGACAATCCATTGCATATTCAAATAAGAATGTGAAAATCTGTGCATCTCATGCCGGGTTAACATTAGGAGAAGATGGCGCAACACATCAAATCTTAGAAGACATCGGTCTTATGAAAATGCTACCCGGAATGGTTGTAATTAACACCTGCGACTACAACCAAACGAAGGCAGCAACGATTGCTATAGCAGACTATGACGGCCCTGTTTATTTAAGATTTGGAAGGCCAGCCGTCCCTGTTTTTATGCCGGAAGACCAAGTGTTTGAAATTGGAAAAGCAGTTCATCTGCAAGAAGGTTCAGATGTAACTATTGTAGCAACTGGACATCTTGTTTGGGAGGCACTAGAAGCCGCAAAGGTATTACATGAAAAAGGGATTTCTGCAGAAGTGATAAATATTCATACCATTAAACCGTTAGACGATAAAGCTATTTTAGACTCTGTCGCAAAAACGGGTTGTATTGTGACTGCTGAGGAACATAATTTCTTAGGAGGTTTAGGAGAAAGTGTTTCCAGAGTTTTGGCGCTTAACAACCCTACACCGCAAGAATTTGTTGCGACTAATGATACTTTTGGAGAATCTGGAACCCCTGCACAGTTGATGAGCAAATACGGACTAAACAGTGCTGCAATCATTGAAAAAGCACTGAAGGTTATTGGAAGGAAATAAATTTAAGTTATACTAAATATTAATAAAAAAAGAGATGCAAATGCATCTCTTTTTTTATATATTAACAAGAATACTTATTCTGTTACTAAGGGACGGGCACAGACTCTGTATCGTCCAAATAATTAGGTATTCCATTGCCATTGTCATCTACTAGGGTTATAATGTTAGCCGTAAAAGTTCCGTCTGCTAAAGTAGAAATAGGTGAAATAAACTGATTTGACATCAGTCCAATAGCACCCAGTTCATCTTGAAGTCCTTGTTCTGTTGCATTCGTATACGGTTCAATTTTAATTTCATCGCTGGTAGCTGTACCATCTCCGTCATCATCCGTATCTTGGAAGTTACGAAATAAATCTCCGTCAGTATCGATTAATAAATCAAACTCGTTTGATTCAGAGACCTCCATGTGAGAAGGTATATTGTCAAAATCATGATCTTTTGGTTCTGCTTGGAGCAATTCAAATTTAAAAATTAAATTTGAATACAAAGGAATTCCTGACTTATACGCTGAGAAATAGCATAATCCAGACGGCAAAAACATAGCACCCATTCCATAACCTTGAAAACCAACAGTCCCATCTATATTAGAAGTAAAAGAGTTTGAGACTTTGAATTCGGGAAAAACTCGGTTCCAACCTTGAATAACATTTGTTAAATCAATACCCTGCTGATACGCAGACTCCGAAAACACTGACCCATCGGTAAGAGAACCGTTATAACTTACTCTAACTAAATCTGTAAATCTGGGAGAATATCCACCATCACCTGGTTTGATTTTTAAAATATAATATTTATAATCAACCGCAAGATATGTGGTAGATTTTTCTTCTACAAAATCAATTAATAGAGCCGTATTTGTTGGTAAGGTTTCTCCGTCCAACAATTCATTAATCACTAAATCATCGATAGTAGGATTGATAAGAGCATTAACTTCAGATGAATTGTAATAATGTGTACTTAAATACACTACTAAAGAATCGTTATCAATCACTTGTTGTTCAGTCCTGTCGTTTTCTGGAACTGATGCGACTGTCGTGTCGTCTTTTTCACAAGAAGCAACCAACATAATTAATGAGAAAATGAAAAGTATATTATATTTATAATTCATAATTATATATTAAGTGATGCAAGATACAATATTATACTATTTTTGTATGGAAGATTAACGTTGTTTTAAACATTTTATGCGAATAGATAAATATTTGTGGTGTGTTCGTTATTACAAGACACGAAATATCGCTACAACCGCTTGTAAAAAAGGGCATGTGAGGGTAAATAATGCTGTTGTAAAGCCTGGAAGAGACGTCTATGCAATGGACAAAATTGGAGTGCGTATCAATCAAATTAATTACCAATTGACCGTTCAAGATATCCCTAAAAGTCGTGTTGGAGCTAAATTGGTTGACATTTACCGAACAGACACCACTCCAAAATCAGAGTTTGAAGCTCAAGAATTATTAAAATATTCTAAGGACTATTATCGTGAAAAAGGAGAGGGAAGACCTACAAAAAAAGACCGTAGAGAGATTGACGACTATTTAGAAGGAGATGAAAAAACAAATTAAGTCCTATTATTGACGACCGTTTTTTATCTTTGAAAAAAACATTGTTATGGCACTAGCAGAAAATTCTATTTTAAATCACGAGCAAATTAATCACAAAGTAAAAAGGATTGCTTATCAAATTTATGAATCCAATGTTGAAGAAAAAGAAGTTATTATTGCTGGAATTGACTCTAATGGCTATTTATTTGCTGAAAAGTTAAAAAAAGCTTTAATTGATATTTGCAATGTTAAGCCTATAATCTGTAAGGTCAAAATAGATAAGAAAAACCCAACCAATGCAATCACAACTTCTCTATTACAAGAAGAGTACCGTGGAAAATCTTTAGTGCTTGTCGATGATGTATTAAATTCTGGAACAACGCTGATATATGGAGTTAAGCATTTTTTAAATGTTCCATTGAAACAATTTAAAACAGCCGTACTTGTAAACCGTAATCATAAGAAATATCCTGTAAAAGCTGACTTTAAAGGAATTTCACTATCAACCTCATTGAAAGAACATGTCTCTGTTATTTTTGAAGAAAAAAACTCTAAAGTTGTTTTAGACTAATTTTGAAATAATGCTATCTACGATCTCTTTTTGACTAATGTTATCTGTTAAAATACTAATTTCAGCCTGGTTATAATAAGCTGAACGTTCAAATAAATGTTTAGCTATAAATTCTGGAACTTCGTCATTTTTTAAACTAGAGAGAAGAGGGCGTTTAGACTTCTCATTTACTAAACGTTTTGTAAGATTCGCTATAGAAGTCTTAAGCATCACTGTAACGAGTTTTGGTTGGCTAACCAAGAAAGGCATTGTGTCTGAATAGCAAGGAGTGCCTCCCCCCAAAGCAAGAACCAAATCCGTTTGATTAGAACATAATTCTTTTACAGCAGCTGCTTCAATCTTACGGAAATAAATCTCGCCTTTAGTTTTAAAAATAGTGGAGACTGAACACTTTTGGAAGTCTTCAATATAATCGTCTAAATCTTGGAATTTCGAATTTAACTTAGCTGCCAATAAGCGCCCAATAGTAGACTTTCCTGAACCCATGTACCCTAATAAAACAACAATCATAAAACTATAAAAATTTGATTATAAGCCTCCTATATTTACCGACAACAAAAAAACAAAAAATAATTTAAAAAAGCATTGTATTATTAATTAAACCCTTTATATTTGCAGCCGCATTGAGGGAAAGAAATGACCTGGTAGCTCAGTTGGTAGAGCATCTCCCTTTTAAGGAGAGGGTCCTGGGTTCGAGCCCCAGCCAGGTCACTAAAAAAGTTAAGTTCAATCTTAACTTTTTTTTTACCTTTAACATTCTTAACGCGCACGTGGCGGAATTGGTAGACGCGCTAGCTTGAGGGGCTAGTGGGAGTTAATCTCGTGGAAGTTCGAGTCTTCTCGTGCGCACTTCATTAATATTTATTAATTCTTCTTTGTTTTTATTTAAATTTTGGGTAATTTGGTACCCCCAAACACTACTAAATGAAAACTATTAAAACTGTCTTTAGCATTAAAGACCTAGAACACCTAACAGGAATTAAAGCCCATACTATCAGAATATGGGAAAAGCGCTATAATCTTTTAGAGCCAGAAAGATCAAAAACTAACATTAGAAGTTATAATTTAAGAAACATGCAAAAGCTTCTTAATATTAATTTCCTTAACACTAATGGGTTTAAAATATCAAAAATTGCAGCATTAGATGAAAATGAAATTGCAACAAAAGTAAGAGAGCTGTCTATTTTAGAAAACATGGAACACCATTCTTTCAACGCTTTTAAACTTTCCATGCTTAATTTTAATCATCAGCTGTTTTACAAAACATATAACGAGTTGCTTGAAGAAAAAAGTTTTCGTGAAATTTTTAATGATATTTTCTTTCCCTTGATGATTAATATAGATTTGTTATGGCAAACGCAAACTATCAGCCCTGCGCATGAGCAATTTATAACATCTCATATTAGACAAAAAATATTAATTCATATAGAACGACTACAAAGTATGAATCCGCGACCAGAAACAAAAACATTTGTATTGTTTTTACCCTTAGAAGAAGTGAATGATATTGGTTTGTTATATATTAATTATGAACTCCTTAGTAAAGGATATCACACCATTTACCTTGGCGAAAATATTCCAACAGAGAATCTGAAACAACTTAATAATATATATAAAGAGATCACTTACGTATCCTATTTCACGGAAATACCCAATATGAAAAATCTTTCTGGTTATTTGGATGAAATCTATGAGACTTCTCTAAAAAACACTTCAAATACGATGCTCATAACTGGAAAGCGTTTAAAAGGTTTTGAGGTTGAAAATCTGCCTGAAAAAATTACAATATATAATTCTTTAGATAATTTAGTTAAAGATTTGTAAAAAAAGACTAGACATACCTAACTGTATTGGGTTTTACCTATTTTTATAGTCTATATGAAAAAGACTATACAAATTATTGGTTCCGGATTTTCTTCCTTGTCTGCTGCATGTTACTTAGCACAGGGTGGTCATCAGGTGTCAATATACGAGAAGAACAGCTCTGTAGGTGGACGTGCAAGACAATTAAAAAAAGAAGGCTTTACTTTTGATATTGGTCCTTCATGGTATTGGATGCCAGATGTTTTTGACAGGTTTTTTTCTGACTTTGGAAAAAAAACTTCTGATTACTACACAATTGAAAAATTAGATCCCGCTTATAAGATATTTTTTGATGATGAAATTATTACTATTGGTGATTCTATGACCAAGATATGTGCTGAATTTGAGCGTATTGAAAAAGGAAGTGGTATTAAACTCCAGAAATTCATTAAAAAAGCTCAAGATAATTATGGGATTGCTGTTAATAAAATACTATATAACGCACCTGGGTTATCTCCCCTAGAACTGGTTTCCAAGGAAACAGTTATCCGTTTAGACCAGTTTTTTAAAACCATTAGCCACGAGGTAAGAAAAAACTTCACTAACCCAAAGCTAATTTCAACGTTGGAGTTCCCTTCCTTATTTCTAGGGGCTAAACCAAGTAAGACACCTTCCTTTTTTAGTTTTATGAATTTCGCCGATTTCGGATTAGGAACATGGCACCCAAAAGGTGGCATGTATGAGGTTATCCAAGCAATGCAAGCATTGGCAATAGAGTTAGGAGTTTCCATACACACAAACCAAGCAGTAGAAAAAATTGTTGTAGAAAATGATTTAGCAATTGGATTGATGACAAATGATGAATTTATAAAGTCTGACATTGTACTTAGCGGAGCCGATTACCATCACTCAGAAACTCTGTTAGACAAAAAATACAGACAACATTCTGAAGCGTATTGGGATAAAAAAGTCTTTGCTCCCTCCTCTTTATTATTTTATATAGGAATCGATAAAAAGCTTAAAAACACAGAACACCATAACTTGTTTTTTGATGCTGATTTTGAAAAACATGCAGAGGAAATTTATGACGACCCAAAATGGCCAAGTCACCCTTTGTTTTATGCAAATGTACCATCAAAATCAGACCCTTCAATGGCACCTGAGGGATGTGATGCATTGTTTATACTAATGCCAATTGCTCCAAATATTGAAGATACTCCTGAACTAAGAAATCATTACTTGGAAAAAATCGTTAAAAGATTTGAAGAAAAAACAGAACAATCAATTCAAAATAATATTATATTTAAGGAATCATTTTGTGTTGAAGATTTTAAGTCAGAATACAACTCATACAAAGGAAATGCCTATGGAATGGCTATGACTTTATTGCAAACTGCATTCTTGAGACCTAAGTTGAAAAGCTATAAAGTTGATAATTTATATTTTACAGGACAATTAACTGTCCCTGGACCAGGAGTGCCCCCTTCTCTAATCTCCGGAAAACTGACTTCTGAGCTTATAATGAAAATGCTCAAATGACATCGAGCTACTTAGTTGTGAATTTTAAAATTTAAATTATGAAATCAATTTTTGATTCTGTTTCTGAAGATTGTAGCAAGATTGTTACAAAAACATACAGCACCTCTTTTTCTATGGCAACTAAAATGTTGTCAAATACGATAAGGCAGGATATCTATAACATCTATGGCTTTGTTCGCCTTGCGGATGAAATTGTAGATTCATTTCACGACTATAACAAAGAAACGCTATTTGCTCAGTTTGAAGCTGACTTAGAAGCCGCATTAACAAACAAGATAAGCTTGAACCCAATTCTTAACTCATTTCAGCAAACCTACTACGCGTATGGTATAGATAAGGAGATGGTAGATGCTTTCATGAACTCAATGCGTCAAGATTTACATAAAACAGTGTACAAAACAGAAGAGGAATATAAAAATTACATTTATGGGTCTGCAGATGTCGTTGGACTTATGTGTTTAAAGGTTTTTGTGAAAGGAGATACTAACAAATATGACGCCTTAAAACAAACAGCCATGGCATTAGGGTCTGCATTTCAAAAGGTTAATTTCTTAAGAGACTTAAAGGCAGATCACGATGAACTAAACCGCACCTATTTTCCAAACACTGACTTAGATAACTTAGATGAGGCTTCAAAGAAAGCTATTATTGATGATATTGAAAAAGATTTCACGGAAGGGTTAAGCGGAATAAAGCAACTGCCTTTAGAGGCAAAATTCGGAGTGTTTATGGCATATCGCTATTACAATCAGTTACTTAAAAAACTTAAAACTACTCCAGCATTAGAAATTAAAAGTGCACGAATCAGAGTGCCTAATTATAAAAAGATAGAACTACTGACTCGTAGTTATGTCAAGTACCAACTCAATTTATTATAAGACTTACTATGAACATCTTTTATTGGATACTCGTTTTTTTTGGAACTTTTTCAGCCATGGAATTCATGGCTTGGTTTACTCATAAATATATTATGCATGGCTTTCTTTGGAGCCTCCATAAAGACCACCACCACAAAGACCACAAAAGCTGGTTTGAGCGCAATGATGCCTTTTTTATCTTTTATGCGGTCGTAAGTATGACTTGTTTTTACTTCTGGAGTTACGAAGGTTTTTGGGCGGGACTCCCAATAGGCTTAGGTATTATGGCCTACGGCGCTACCTACTTCTTAGTTCATGACATATTTATTCACCAGCGCTTCAAGTACTTTAGAAAAGCAAATAATTGGTATGCAAAAGGACTCAGACGTGCACACAAAATACACCACAAACACTTAGGAAAAGCTGAGGGGGAATGTTACGGAATGTTATTTGTCCCTTTTAAATACTTTAAGCGTTAATACTCTAAATAAATGGCGCAATGTGAGCAGTATGATTATATTATAATTGGAAATGGTATTGCTGGTTTTCAGCTAGCCTTAGCACTTTCTCAAGATCCTTTTTTCAACAATAAGCAAATTGCTTTGATTGATAAATCTCACAAAACCGAAAATGACAAAACCATAAGTTTTTGGGAACAAGGGACTGGAAAATGGGATTCGATTGTTATAAAATCTTGGAGCGAAGCTTTAATCTTTACCAATAAAAAGGAACTCACGTTAAGGCTCTCACCTTATGCTTACAAAACCATACATGCTTTAGATTTTTATAACAAAGCCAAACAAGAACTTTCAAAACAAACAAATTTTCATTTTATCATTGATCAAGTGCTTTCTGTTGAAAACAGCAAACAACCTAAGGTCACAACAGTTAACAATTCCTACGAAGCCAAACACATTTTTGACAGCAGAATTCCAGAAGATTATTTTTCGGAAACAAATAACTATACCAACGTTATTCAGCATTTTAAAGGCTGGATTATAGAAACTGAGACGCCTGTTTTTAAAATAGACCAATTCACAATGATGGACTACAGATTAAAAGATGGGGACAAAACTACTTTTACTTATGTTTTACCGTTGAGCAGCACCAGAGCACTTGTAGAGTTTACTTACTTTACACCAACACTTGTAGATGAGGCCACCTACGACAGCTATATAAAACAATACATTTCTAGCCTATTAAAAATAGATAACTACAAGATTATTGAAACGGAAAGTGGAAACATCCCAATGACAAGTTTTCCGTTTGAAAAGTATTCTACAAAACACATCACAAAAATCGGAACTGCTGCTGGTTGGGTTAAAGGATCTACAGGCTATTCATTTAAACATACAGAAAAAAAAGTAGCCTCTATAGTTACTAATTTAAAAGCTGGAAATACGCCTTCAAAAAACTTATTTAAACAAAAATATAAGTTTTATGATAAGATATTTTTGAAGGTTTTACATGACGAAAATGACAAAGGAGAATGGATTTTTGAACAGTTTTATGCTAAAAACTCTATAGAAGCTATGCTCAAATTTTTAGATGAAGAATCTTCATTTTTAGAAGAACTAAAAATTATGAAGTCTTTATTTTCTTTGGCCTTTATTAAAGCATTTTTCAAAACTCTTTAAAAGTTAGTTATACTGCAAAAAAAAACGCCTGATGTAGTATCGGGCGTTTTTTTAAAAATTATGTTTTTAACTAGGCATTTTGCTTTTTAATAAGATTTAGTGCAGAGCCTTCGTTATACCACTCAATTTGTGAGTCATTATACGTATGGTTTGCAATTATTAAATCTTTAGAACCATCGGAATGAATTGCTTCAATAGTTAAAGATTTTTCAGCTGAAAATTCGTTTAAATCTACAAAATTAAAAGTATCATCTTCTTGAATTAAATCGTAATCTGATTCCGTTGCAAACGTCAAGCCTAACATCCCTTGCTTTTTCAGGTTTGTTTCATGAATACGAGCAAATGATTTTACAATCACCGCAGCAACTCCTAAGTGTCTTGGCTCCATCGCAGCATGTTCTCTTGAGGAACCTTCACCATAATTATGATCACCAACAACAATTGTTTTTATATTTGCTGCTTTATAAGCTCTTGCAGTTAAAGGTACTGCATCATACTCCCCATTTAAATGATTTTTAACAAAATTAGTTTTCATATTGTATGCGTTTACAGCACCAATCAAACAGTTGTTAGAAATATTATCTAAATGACCTCTATAGCGCAGCCATGGACCAGCCATAGAAATATGGTCGGTAGTACATTTTCCGTGGGCTTTGATTAACAGTTTTACTCCAGACAAATCATTTCCTAAAGGCTCAAAAGGCGCTAATAATTGTAATCTTTCAGATTCTGGACTTACATTGATCACGACTCCACTTCCATCTTCTTCGGGAGCGAGATATCCGTCGTCTTTTACTTCAAAACCTTTTGGAGGTAATTCCCATCCAGTAGGTTCGTCTAACATCACCTTTTCGCCTTCATTATTGATTAGAGTATCTGTCATAGGATTAAAGTCTAAACGACCTGCAATAGTAATTGCAGCAACCATTTCTGGTGAAGCAACAAATGCATGTGTGTTTGGATTTCCATCTGCACGTTTTGCGAAATTTCTATTGAAAGAATGAATGATTGAATTTTTTGGTGCATTTTTAGGATCTTCATATCGTGCCCATTGCCCAATACAAGGACCACAAGCATTTGTGAAAATCTTTGCATCCAATTGTTCAAAAACGCTTAATATTCCGTCTCTATCTGCTGTATATCTTACTTTTTCAGATCCTGGATTGATTCCAAATTCAGCTTTGATCCCTAAGCCTTTGTCTAAGGCTTGTTGTGCTATAGAAGCAGCTCTTGACAAATCTTCGTATGAAGAGTTTGTACAAGATCCAATCAATCCCCATTCAACTTTTAAAGGCCAATCGTTTTTATTTGCAATAGCATTCATGTCCGTACCTACTTTTGTAGATAAATCTGGCGTAAAAGGACCGTTTAATAAAGGACTTAAATCTGATAAATTAATTTCAATAACTTGATCAAAATAGTTTTCTGGATTTGCATATACTTCCGCATCTCCAGTTAAATGTTCTTTTACAGTATTTGCAGCATCTGCAACATCTTCTCTGTCAGTAGCACGTAAATAACGCTCCATCGATTCATCATACCCAAAAGTAGAAGTCGTTGCTCCTATTTCTGCTCCCATATTACAAATCGTTCCTTTTCCTGTACAAGACATTCCGATAGCACCTTCACCAAAATACTCTACAATAGCTCCAGTTCCACCTTTGGCTGAAACAATTCCAGCTACTTTTAAAATGACATCTTTGGGTGCGGTCCAACCAGAAAGTTTTCCAGTTAATTTTACACCTATTAATTTAGGGAATTTTAATTCCCAAGCCATTCCAGCCATAACATCAACAGCATCTGCACCACCAACCCCAATAGCAATCATTCCTAAACCACCAGCGTTCACGGTGTGTGAATCGGTTCCAATCATCATTCCACCAGGAAATGCATAATTCTCTAAGACTACTTGGTGAATAATACCTGCACCTGGTTTCCAAAATCCCAATCCGTATTTATTGGATACTGATTCTAAAAAGTTAAAAACCTCATTACTTATGTTTAAAGCACTTTGTAAATCAGTTCCAGCTCCATTTTTTGCTTGAATTAAATGATCACAGTGTGTCGTCGTAGGTACTGCTACTTTGCTTTTACCTGCTTGCATAAATTGCAACAAAGCCATTTGAGCTGTTGCATCTTGTAGGGCAATTCTATCGGGAGCAAAGTCCACATAGTCTTTTCCACGTTCAAACGCTTTTGACGAATTGTCATCCCAAAGGTGACTGTATAGTATTTTTTCTGATAAAGTAAGTGGTCGCCCAACTAATTGACGTGCTTTTTCAATTCGCCCCGGCATTTGACGGTACACCTCTTTAATAACATTTATATCGAAAGCCATATTATGAATGATTTAATTTCTTTGTAATGGTTCGTAAAAGTACGAATTAAATAAAATTATATTGAAATAAAAAGTGAATAACACGCATGTTAGGTTAAAATTTAATTAATATCAAAAATACTATGAAACAAACACACTATTATCAGTGAAAAACACAGTGAATAGTATTTAATTCAGTTAAAATGATTTTAAAATAAATTTTCAATAATGGAATCTATAGAAATTCCATCAGACTCTGCTTTGTAGTTCTTAATAATTCTATGTCTTAGGATCCCTTTTGCAACAGATTGAACGTCTTCAATATCTGGAGATAGTTTGTTATTAATAACCGCAAAGGTTTTAGCTGCTAAAATAAGGTTTTGTGAAGCTCTTGGACCTGCACCCCAATCTACATATTGTTTAACCAAAGGGGTTGCGTTAACAGAGTCGGGGCGGGTTTTACCTACTATTTTAACAGCGTAATCAATTACGTTATCCGCCACTGGTGTTTTTCTAATTAAGCTTTGAAATTCTAAAATATCTTCTGCAGAGAAAACAACATCGACTTCAGATTGAGATGCTGTAGTGGTTAATTTAACAACTTGTACTTCTTCTTCAAAAGTTGGATAGGTCAGATTAATTGAAAACATAAAACGATCTAATTGGGCTTCAGGCAAAGGATAGGTTCCTTCTTGTTCTATAGGATTTTGAGTTGCTAACACAAAATAAGGGGCCTCTAAATCGTAATGATGTCCTGCAATGGTGACAGACCTTTCCTGCATGGCTTCTAACAGAGCCGCCTGAGTTTTGGGTGGTGTACGATTAATTTCATCGGCTAAAAGTATATTGGAGAAAATAGGGCCTTTTATAAACTTAAATTTTCGGTCATGATCTAATATTTCACTTCCAAGAATATCACTAGGCATTAAGTCAGGAGTAAACTGAATTCGTTTAAAATCTAGCCCAAGGGCTTTTGCTATAGTATTTACCATTAGGGTTTTAGCTAATCCAGGAACCCCCACTAATAAGGAATGACCCCCTGAAAATATAGAAATTAAAATCTGCTCAATGACCTTGTCTTGACCAACGATGACTTTAGAGATTTCTTTTTTTAAAGCCTGGTACTTTTTAATCTGAAGTTTTAAAGAGGTAACATCTGACATTAACTAATTATTTAATTTTAAACCAGTTACTATTGAAATCACAAGAGCGTAATTCACCATTAATTTTAATATAGGTATCCATTATTTTTTCCTCTTGCCACTTTGAAACTGCATTTAATTGTTTTTCTTGAAGTGCTAGATCTTTAATTTTAAGATAATCTTGAGCAAAGTTAGCTTCGTGTTCATCTATTCTATTTGTAACAGTTACAATTTTAAATTTAATAGGATTCACTCTGTCACCATCTTTTATAACCGGACTAATTTGATTGTCTTTTAAACTTTCAATTTGAGAGTAAAAACCTGGATCCATTTTTGTGAGTTCGAAATTGTAATCTTGTGTCTCTGGGTTTCTTAGCTGACCTCCATCAAATTTAGTTTCTTTTTCATCACTGGCTTCTCTAGCTGCTGCTTCAAAACTAATGTCTCCAGCAACAATGCTTTTTCTAACTTTTTCAAGTTTTTCTTTGGCTGCTTTGATAGCACCTTCGGTGACTTTGGGTATTAATAAGATATGTCGGACATCAAATTCTTGACCTCTAATTTTCTCTAATTTAATTATGTGATACCCGAAATCTGTTTTAAAAGGTTTTGAGACTTGTCCTTCTTGTAACGAAAAGGCTACTTCCCTAAACTCCTTGGCCATCTGAGGTTTTTTTCTGTTCAGTGTGTATTTCCCACCTGTTCTTTTAGATCCAGGGTCTTGGGTGTATAAAACGGCTTTAGTTGTAAAACTAGCGCCGTTATCTAAAACATCTGAACGAAATTCGTTTAGACGCTTAACAACCTTATCAACTTCTGACTTGGAGGTTTGAGGAATAACCACAATTTGAGCAATTCGTAACTCAGTACCAAACATTGGACGTTCATCGGTTGCTATTTTATTGAAAAACTGACGAACTTCTTCAGGAGTAACTTCTAGCTCATCAATGATACTTTGCTGCATCATTGTAGCCATTTTGCCGTTTCTATTTAACTCAAACATCTCATCTCTAAGTTCTTGTTCAGAAGATTTTTTGTAGTAAGCAACAAGCTTATCCATTGAGCCAATTTGTTCTGCAAAACCCGCTAATTGCTGATCTACATAAGATCTAACCTCAGCGTCATTCACTTCAATACTGTCCTGGATCGCATGATGTATATAGAGCTTATCTTCTAAAAGTTTTCCAAATAGCTGACAACGTGTAATATCAGCTGTTGAAATTCCTCCAGCTTCTAACTGCATAAACTGCTTGTCTATGTCAGAATCTAGTATCACAAAATCTCCAATAACAGCTGCAACTCCATCAATTTTGACTCGTTGTTGAAGAGAATCAATTGCGACTATTTGTGGCACTTCAGCAACAGAATCGTCGATAATTTCTTGCGAATAGGAAATAAGAGAAGTAAAAAGCACAAACCCTAAGACGTAAATATTATTTATAAATTTCAAACTTTTTATTTTTAATGGCATCATCAACTATATCACTTTTTAGTTTTTTGATGAGTTTTAATTTTCGATTATTAATGACTATTTGTTTTAAAGTTGGTGAAACATACTCAATTGGTGCTGGATTACCTCGTTCTAAAAACTCATTTATTTGGATCAAATATAACCCTAAAGAATCTTTGAGCTGTATAAAATTTGGTTTTTTTAACAGTACTTTGTTAAATCCTAATTGTAAGGGCTTAATTTTAGAAACTACCTGGTCTGATTTGATCCAAATTGAATCTTTCAAGTAAAATGAATTGAACTGAATTGAGATAGAATCTAGTCGGATTTTATCATGATAATTGAAACGTTTAAAGCGTTTTTTTATTTCTTTTAAATTGGAGATAGAAGCATTTATATTAATATACCTCAACTTTAACAAATCTTCTTTAAGCACAAAAAGTTGCTTGTTTGCCACATATACTTTTTGAAGCTCTGAATCAGAAACTAAGGTGTCTAAGTTTTGACTCACCAACGCTTCAACATAAGCAGAAGTATAAAGATCACTTTTATATTGTTGTACTAGTTTTTCAAAGTCAACTTGGATGTTTTCATTTAAATTTAAGATTGCACCATCGATCAATAGTTGAGTTGTAGCCCAATCATTAATGATGTTTTGAACAAATAGAATACTATCTACCTCCGTCCTCCCCTCAATAAAACTAAAGTCTATAGCATCTTCATAAAGCAAAGCATCATTGACTCTAGCAAGTGGCTCAATTTGCGTTTTAACTGCGGGAAAATCACAAGCAACTAAACCGAAAAGGGATAAAATTAAAATTCTATTAAAATAGTTCAAAGTTATTTAGAAATTATAATGTTAACTTTTTGAAGTACATCTTCATTTACCTTAATCTCAAATTTAGATTTTAGCTCTAAAACCCATTGAGCCTCAAGTTCAAGTTGATAATCAGATATTAGCTGTCCTTTAGCTTCTTCCATAGTTTTTTGGGATTTGGGCTTTAATTCTTTACTATTAACAACATAGAAATTATTATTTTCTTCAATTACTTTAGACAATGGTGACTTAGTTCTAACAGTAAAGCTATCAGGCAAAGGAGTTTGCCCTAGTTCAAATTGGCCACTGGAAAACATAACGTTTTGTTGACTTGCATTTAATAAGTCATCTATCTCTTGGTTAGATTTACCTTTGGACCATAATTTACGAACCTTTTTTATGGTTTTAGCATTCGAAGATCGAGCTACAGACCCAACTATTCTATCAGGCCACAAATAATTTTCTTTGTTTGTGTTATAAAAAGCGCTCAAACCGATGCTGTCGTTCTTAGCGCCTTCCCATATTTTGTCTTGCATTAATTCAAACAACAGTAATCCTTCTCTGTATTCATTTAAAATATTAGCAAAATCTTGGTTTTCAGTTTCAAGATTATCCTTTTTGTATTTAAATACCGATTGCTCTAAAAACAACTTATATTGCTTGTTTACAATAAACGCTGTAGTCCAATTTTTGTTGATTGACTTTTTGTTTTTATTCAAAAAACTCAAAAAGTCTCCAAAAGAATACGTAGTATTTTTGATAAACAAAAAGGGTTTAGATTCATTAATGACTGGTAAAAAACTCCATGTATCATCACTAACATTACGTATTACATTGGCTTGTATAAGAGCTAGGTTTGGATTTAAATCTGTGAGTTCATACTGAGTGAGTAACTTGTCAAGCATTTTGGCTTTTACGAGCTGTGAGCGCGAGTCTTTACGAACTTTGTTTTCTAAATCTCCTTTTAAGGCTTCAAACTCACCAACAGCTTGTCTATCAATTAATTGAAGAATGTGCCATCCAAATTGGGTCTGAATAGGCTCTGATATAGCCCCTTTTTCAGTAAGACTAAAAGCGGTATTTTCAAATACAACTGAATTTATTTGACCTGAGCTAAATGGTTTTAACTCTCCGTTGCGGTTAGAGGAACTTTTATCATCAGAAAACTGTTTGGCAACACTTCCAAAATCTTCTCCCTGAAGCAATAATCTATGTAATTCCTGTATTCTATCTTTAGCCACTATGGTGGTGTCTTTCTGAGTATTGGCAATCATAATATGTGCTACACTTACCTGTCCTTTAGACTTTCTTTTCTCTAAAACTTTAACTACATGAAACCCAAATTTTGTTCTAAAAGGCTCTGAGACTCCTCCAACGCTGGTAGTGAATGCTGTTGACTCAAAGTTATAGACCATTTTAAAGGCTGTGAAAAAGCCAAGATCCTCTACAAAAACAGACTTTCCATCATGGACTTCTTTTTTTATAGAGTCAAAATCCTCGTTTATTAGTCGATTCCTAAAGGCCTGTATCTTTGAGTATGCCTGAAGAGTATCCGCTTCAAACTCTTCAATTCGAACTAATATATGCTGTGCTTTTACTTCGTTGAGAGTGCGGTCATAGGCTTCTAAAACTAACTCATCAGTAACATTATTATCTGTTAAGTAGTTTTGAATTAGTTGATTTTTGTATGACTTTAATTCTTTTATATACACCGGATCTTTGTCATACTCCAGTGATCTTGCTTCTGCTAGTTTTAATTTATAATTTATAAATAATTTCAAATAAGAATCCACATTTTTTTGGGAATCATCTTGAACTAAATTTAAATTTTTATTATAAACTCTCAAAAACTCACTAGCCAAAACTGGTTCATCTGAAATAGTTAGTAAAACCTCTGAGTCAGATGTCTGAGCACTAATGAAGCTAAATGGAATACATAGTACAGTAAAAAAGATCAGTATTTTTTTCATTTTATTTTTTTTGAATAAAAACAAAAATACTAAATCTGAGGTAGAATGCAAGCGTATATTTAAATAGGATGAAATATTTTACAAACGAACCTATCGGGAATAATTAGGGGCTTCTTTTGTAATCATAACATTGTGAGGGTGACTTTCACTAATTCCTGAAGATGTTATTTTTACAAATCGGCCTATCTCTTTAAGAGTTTCAATATCTTTAGCACCACAATAGCCCATTCCTGCACGCAAGCCTCCTATAAATTGATGGATACTTTCAAAAAGATCTCCTTTGTAAGGCACACGTCCTACAATACCTTCGGGGACTAATTTTTTAATATCATCCTCAACATCTTGGAAGTAGCGATCTTTACTACCTTCTTTCATCGCTTCAACAGAGCCCATACCTCTATAGGATTTGAATTTACGACCTTCATATATGATGGTTTCACCAGGGGATTCTTTGGTCCCTGCAAGAAGCGAGCCTAGCATAACACTGTCTGCCCCAGCAGCCAAGGCTTTGGGGATATCGCCTGTATAACGAATACCTCCATCTGCAATGACGGGAACACCTGTCCCTTTAAGAGCGGCAGCAACTTCTAGTACGGCAGAGAATTGAGGAAATCCTACACCTGCAACTACACGTGTTGTGCAAATGGATCCGGGTCCAATACCTACTTTTACGGCATCAGCTCCAGCATCTGCTAGATATTTTGCAGCTTCTGCCGTGGCTATATTTCCTACGACGACATCCAAGTCAGGGAAACTAGATTTAATCAATTTAAGCACGCTTACAACTCCCTTTGTGTGTCCATGGGCGGTATCTATAATAACGGCATCAACTCCAGACTTTACAAGGGCTTTAGTTCGTTCAACAGCATCATGAGTGACTCCTATGGCTGCAGCAACTCGCAATCGTCCGTATTGGTCTTTATTTGATATCGGTTTTTGAGTTAGTTTTGTAATATCTCTAAAAGTAATTAATCCGACTAATTTAAAGTCAGCATCGACTACAGGAAGTTTTTCGATTTTTTGCTTCTGAAGAATAACCTCGGCTTGCTGCAAGGAAGTTCCTTCAGCTGTTGTGACTAATCCTTCAGAGGTCATGATTTCTGTAATAGGACGATTGTCTTCTTTTTCAAATCTTAAATCTCGATTTGTAACAATCCCTTTCAAATATCCATCTTTGTCTACAATTGGAATCCCTCCTATACTGTGTTCTTTCATGCTGTTTTTAGCATCCATTACTATAGCATCTAAAGGCAGTGTTACAGGATCGATAATCATACCACTTTCAGCACGCTTCACTTTCCTGACTTTTATGGCCTGTTGCTCAATCGTCATGTTTTTATGCAAAACGCCTATCCCGCCTTCACGCGCCATGGCAATCGCCATTTTACTTTCTGTAACTGTATCCATAGCTGCAGAGCTAATAGGGACATTTAAGGATATATTTTTAGTGAATTTTGATTTAATACTCACGTCTCTAGGCAAAATTTCAGAGTATGCTGGTATTAAAAGGACGTCGTCGTAAGTAAGACCTTCGCCGACAATTTTAGATAGATGTGCATTCATAGCAAATAGCTTATAATTGCATACAAATTTAAGGTTAATTTCTCAGTTTCTCTCACAAATAAAAGAAATTGTTATTTACGGAGATAAAACGGCCGCTATAAATTAAAATTTCAATCCAACTGTAAGGTAGACGTTTTGAGGGGGTGAGGGGATAATCCCAGGACCTGGGTATCCGGTTGCACGACGGGTAAAGTAAGCATTATCTAGCAAGTTGTTCACTCCCGCATCAAAGGTAAAATCACCTAAACTATAAGAACACCCAATGTCCAAAATATCATAGGCAGGTATGGCACCAATTACGCCACTTAAGTTGCTTTCTTTTGCATTGGTAGCATCCGTAAATTGCTCAGAAATATAGGAGTATTGTAGGCTGGTAGTAAAGTCATTATACGAAAATTTAAAACCGGTTTTAAAATTAACTCTGGGAACAAATTCAACGCGATTGCCTACAATACCATTGGCTTGACTGGCGGTATATTTAGAATCAATAAACGAGGTGTTAAAAAATAAATTGGATTGAATTTTACTACCTAAAGAAAAGAGCTTATTTAGGTTAAAATCTACCAGACTTTCGAAGCCAAAAATCCTTGCTTCCCCTATGTTGCCGCGTTCAGAACGCACATTACCATCGGGAAAAACCTTTTGAACAAACCCGATACGATCTTCGTATAGTAAAGAAAATAAACTAATATCATAGGATATTAGTTTTTTGAAAACACCCCGAGCACCCACATCCATTGTGTATCCTTTTTCGTCTGTAATTTCAGGATTAATCACAAATGCCGGATTTATAATGCTGATATCTGCAAAAGTTACAGATCTGTAGTTTTGGGAAATGTTGCCATAAAACTCCAGAAATACAGTGGGTTTGTAACTCGCTCCTATGCCTAGTAACACAAAAGAACGTTCGCGTTGTTCGTCCTCATAATTAGTTTCATTTAAAATAGTATTTCCAGCAGCATCTAATCTTATAGTCTTACTATAACCTTGGCTTTCTGTTTTAATATATTCAAATCGAAACCCTGGAGTGATTGAAAATACATCATTTAGGTAGATCAATTGCTCACCAAAAACAGCGGTATTTAAATTGGGGTAAGTATAATCTGATTGGGCAGGATAATCTATATATTGAGCTGTTTGAAAACTAAAATCAGGCCCGTAGCCATTACTACCTGGACCTTGTTGACCGTTATTGTTTGCCTTGTAAAACTTAAGCCCTAGAAGTGCTGTAGAATTTTTGTTTAATAATTTATAGTTGTGTAGCAGTCGCGATTCAAAGCCGTAATTTCTAAAATCGCCTTTGATTAAATCCCGTGCTTCAAATGAGTCCACCTGATCCACTCTATTGGATCTAAACCCGAGGGCCTTTCGAGTGGCGTCAAGGCCAAAAAAGTTAAAACTAAACTTGGTCCGGTCCGAAAACTCATGGGTTATTTTTGCATTGTAAAGCAACCAATCAATAGCAAACCAATTTCTAGACCTATTGCTTTGATAGGGCTTGTTATTAAACATCACATCATTCAATCCACCAGCTTGTTGGGCCAAATAACTTAGATAGGTTAATTCTGCTGAAATCTCTGTTTTTTCAGAGGGCTTATAAATCGATTTAAAATAGGTATTTCTCGATTCAAATTCAGAATTATCTCTAAAGCCATCGCCACGTTTGTAATTGAAAAACGCATAATAGCTCAGTTTATTTTTAGTGCCACTAAGGCTTGTGAAATTTGTATATAGGTTGTTACTGCCAACTGTATTTTGGGTTTGAACTTCCAACAAACGGTTGGGGTTGGGGTCCTTCATTTTAAAATTAACCAGGCCTCCAAACTGGGTTCCATACTGCAAAGATGCAGCTCCGCGAATAATTTGAATTTCTGAGAGCGATTCCGCGGGCGGGGTGTAATAACTCTCGGGATAACCCAGCACATCTGCACTGATATCATAGCCGTTTTGTCGGGTATTAAAATTTGAAGTTCGGTTGGGATCCAGTCCTCTTCCCCCTATATTGAGTTGCAGGCCGGCATCATCATTTTGATAGATATTAAGACCCGCAATCTGACTGTATATTTGACGCGCATTGTTGGTCGCTAGATTGGCAAAAATATTGTCCATCACTACTACTTCATTTTTTTTGCCTGCATAAATAGCCATCTCTTCCACATCGGCCAAGCGCTTTACACTAAAATATTTTTTTTTAACTACTGCTAATTCTACTGAAGACAATTGTTCTGTTAAAGGCTCCAATTTAATATTTAGATTTAGACCTTTGGACGCATTTACAGCAATTTTAAGGGGCTTGTAGTTGTAGGAAAAATAAATTAAATCAATACTGTCCTGCTCAACTTGAAACACATAAGTTCCTTTAAAATTTGTGGTCGCTAACAACTTTCCAGAACCAGAAAAAATCTCTACAGACTGAATTGGTGTTTCTGTCAATTTTTCGACAACGACCCCCGCTACTTGATTCTGTCCATACAAAACAAAATTTGATAGTAGTAATAAATAAATTATTCTAAAATCCTTTAATATCATCCTTAAATGTTTTTATCCAATGTTTGTGTCGAAATGATTCTTTTTGAGTCAATAAATCTACTTCCGGATCAACAAATTGTTGACTCGAACGTCCATTTAAAGATACGTAGCTCTCCGCATGAATTCCAATATTTTTATGGCCTTGGCTTTTGAAATGATCGCCTAGGTAATGGGCATATTCCAAAATCATATCTGGTTGAAAGCTCATTTGCTTAATTTGAAGGTCTGTCAAAAAATCTCCATTTCTAACATAAAAAGAATTTCCTGTAGTCTTATTTACAACTTTAAAATTTGTGTATCCAATTTTTTCCATCAACATCACCCGCCACGAAAACCGATAGCCTTCTTCGGCCCAAAACAACTCCGAGGAGTACAAAACATGTCTAAAAGGGACCGCCATCTGAATTAAAAAGAAAACTACAAGTGTCCCTAAAATCCATTTTGGTCGCGTATACTTAAATTGAGTCACAGTCTCAAGGGTCACTTTCTTAAAAGAGCTTGTTAGGGGATGAATTATTTTTTTTAATAAGGCTATTATTTTTTCATGAGTCTTGCCATCAAAGAAAATTAATGCACTAATAATCATAATGTATGGAAACATTCCAATAGGAAATAAAATGGCCGTAAACGCATGGAAAAACAACACCAATGCAAAGCCAACACCTCTTGTTTTTCTGTATAATAATAAAAATGGGATAATGAGGTCGTATAACATACCACCCCAACTCATTGCATAATGAACCCATTCATACTGCAGTAAGGTTTCCCCTATTAAGGGGATGTCGTATTTGGAAGGTAACCATATTTTTAGGGGTAATGCATTCAACAACCAATCGGAATTGATTTTAGCAAGCCCTGCATAAAAATAAACAAGTAGCATTAATAGTTTTATGCAATCAACTGTCCATTGAGGGATTTCTTTGTAGTGTTTTTTACTAAAAAAAGCATCCATAGAAAAACTTCTATTGGCTGGTAAAAAAATCAACAAAAAACTTAAAAGGCTTATAAAATAATAATGATTTAAATAGGTTGTTTTTTCAATCAGCTCAATATAACTGAACGTTAAAAAAAATAGAATTATACTGAGCCTGTACCACATCCCAATTGTAATTAGAATGGAACAAAGGATGCAAATCACAAAAAGAACATAGGTGTAAGGCCCCAAACTTTGAACCCAGTCAAAACCGTAATATTTAAAATTGAATTTAGGCAACACATAAACAGTATGTATCCAATCCTTGCTCCAAAACCTTACCATGCTAAAAAGCATCATCAGGCCAAAACAAATCCTAAAAACAGCTAACTTTGAAGAGTCGGTTGACCTTTTTAAATAATTATTAATTTTTAAAATCATTTAAAAAGTATTGGTGGCTTAATTTAAAAATTCGTTTTAATCCCCGTCGGCATCCACATAATCTGTGGCAATTTGTAAAACAGTTAACATATCTGTTTTTAAAATGACTGTTACTGTCTGAATAATATCATAGGTTACATTTATTTGATTTAATCCATTGTTAATTTGATTGGCAAAATTAGAATCTAAAGTCTCAATATTTGATTGAACAAGGCTAAATTGCGCAGAGATATCACTGCTTAAGTTGGCCAGTTCATCGGTTGCAAAGTTATCAATAAATTGTTTCAAACTGTAGCTTCCGTTGCCGTCGAAGAAAGTTTTAATGGCATTTAGCGCTTCCAAAGCAAGTATGCCACTAATATTTTGATTGTAATAGGCCTCCACTTTTTCAGGAAACTGGCTTCCGTTAGAAAAAACTCCAATTGGAATGCCCATTTTATTGGTTCTAAACCCCTTTTCATAATAATAAATAAAGTCATTTGCCATTTTATTAGCGCTTGAAGTCGCTGTGTTTTCTACAGAACTAATAAAACGCTCTCTGTAGCTGTCCCACTCTGTAATGACATAATTTGTATTGGATATCATTCTATTAATGATTTCCGTTAGGTAACTGCCATAATTTGGATTTGAACTGTAAAGAGCTATTATAGAAGAATCATCTGAAGCAACTCCATATAACAAATAATCCAGGGCAGGGAATCCTTGTGCAGAATTGTAAGGAGAGTTGTCTAAGCTTGCATACTCTCCAGAAGCAATTAGGGCTTCAATTTTTTCAGTTGTCGTGGGATATATATTCATTTTTAAATTATAAAAAGACTGTTCCGCCGGTCCAACATTAAACATTTCAACGTATTGCCAAGATTTATAGGCTTCAATCCATGCGCTTCGAACCAACTCTAAGCTTTGCTGGTCGGGGTTGGAAGTAAAGGCGGTTGATAAGGTTTCTATTTCGGATAATTTCTCAGACAAATTGTTATAATTTGGAATGATAAAATTATCTGCCCAATTTGTAAGCATCTGAGATTTTTGTTCCCAAACAGTGGTTGAAGTTTGAGAGGACGTTGTATCGTTATCATCTGAACATCCGATTAACAGCGAAACAGAAATTAAACTAAAAAGAATTACTTTTTTTATCATGATTTTTGAAAAATATATAAACTAGATGCCTGCAAAGATAAATCACAGGCATCTAGTTTTTGTTAAAAAAAACAAATAATTAACAACAATTTTTTAATTTTTTTGGCAATTAATTATTCTAAAATTAAAGTACCGTCAAACGCTGTCTTTATTTGATCTATCATACCATCCCCAGCGCTGTTGATGTACACATCTTGTTGCTGGTGAAAGTTATCAAAATAAGTACTTAAGGCATAACTAACTAGAGCGTTGTCCATATAAGGAGCATCGCCTCCATTGTTAGTAAATTGAAGGCTAAACATAAAGCCATACGCTTCAGAAAGAGAGTGGTGTGCTTTGGCTACATTACCTTCTCCAGATTTTGCAAGATAGTCGTTTAAGTAATAAATTGCGTAGTAACCGATCACTTTAGAAAGCTCTGTTTTAATCGTTGTTGCAGCCGCATCACGGGCATCATAGTCCGCTATTGTAATCGCATGTCTTCCAGCGATGAAAGCATTATAAACCCTCTCAGCGATTCCTGGTTCAAAAGTATTTTCAACCTTTTGGAAATACTTCATTAAAAGGTTTCCAGTTGCTTCCCCTTCTGCAGGCAAACCAAAATTCAATGTGACGTCAGCAACCTGTCCGTAAAGGTATCCAAACCCTTCATCCCACTTGTGCTCCATTGTTGTATAAGGATCTCCCTCTTCAAGGGTACCAGCTGTATTTTCATCTCGTCTTGTTCCAGAATCGAGTTGGCTTGGTGTGATATAATTGTTAATAATTTGATCCAGTGTAAAGGCTCCAATTAAGCTTTTAAAAAATAATTGATCCAGTTCTTGACCTTGAGCGTTTACTTGGTAAGTTGAAGTTCCTGTTGTGATAGCACCTGCTGTTCCATCTGAAGCAATTCCCGTAAAATTAGGAACAACATTATCAGAAAAGTCAGTAATCCATCCATCAAAAATTGGTCTGTTGGTTGCAGAATTTGCAAGTGCAGACGTTTTAGAGCGTATTAACTTTGAAGTCCCGTTAAGATCTTCATTGGCAAATCCAGCAGAAGCGCTACCATCTCCACCAAACATAAGGTCAAGAGCTGCCTCTGTAGAGCTGGCATCGTTGAGCGCCGAATAAAGTTCATCCGCTTGCATAAGACGGGTTATTTGTCCATCATAATTAACGGTACTTTCACCACCTCTTTCAAACACATACGTTGAGGGTGCTGATGGTATTACAGAATTAGGACCTGAGTTATCGTCATCGCTTGAACATGATAAATTTGATGCAACTAACATAGATACAGCAAATAATTTAATTGAATTGTAATAAAATTTCATAATAATAATTTAATGTTTATTTAGACTTATTTAAAATAGTGTTATTTATTTCAGGCAAATTTAATACCAAAACTTAAAGTATACAAGCTTATTTAGAATTATTTTAAATAATATTTTTCAACATATCATTTAACTCTATACTAAAGCAAACACCTGCCAACAGGTCATTTAATCCCGTTAATTCAGAGTCAGACATAGAAAAAGTAATGAATTCACAGGGAGAGGGTATTAAATTTTTACATTTGTCTTTGCAATCACACTCTTTACACATAATATATTCAATGTCGGACTTAAAAGATCTAACTTCAGATTTTGAAAGGAGAATCCCTGTATCTTTAAACACTAACTGAATTTTGTTCTTGGAAGAAAAAGTATTCTGTTTCCAGTTAAATGCAATACCAAAATCGTTGTAATGTATAACATTTATATCGTCGTAATTGTCTTTCATTTCGTTTATTATTTAAAATCATTCTAAATAGCTAGACAAATATAATGTAGAATGATTCTAAATAAAAATAATTGAACGATAAATTTTAATGGTACACCGAAAAAATCTTTGTCGCCTCATTATAGGCACTTTCAAAACTAAGGGCGTTGAGATTAATTGGTGCTTTTTGAGCTGTAAAATAGGATAGTAACTTTTCTGTTGGCATGTTGCCAGTAAGTTGATCTTTAGCCATTGGACAGCCTCCAAATCCTTGAATGGCACCATCAAACCTAACGCAGCCAGCTTTATAGGCGGCCTCCACTTTGGAATGCCACTGTAAAGGATGGGTATGCAAGTGGGCTCCAAACTCAATGTGGTTATAGGCAGGGATTAAGTTTGTAAACAAATAAGAGATAGAGTCTGGAGTTGAACTTCCTATTGTATCACTTAAGGATAAAATTTCTACACCCATCGCATTTAATCGTTGAGTCCACTCCCCTACAATATCCACGTTCCACGGGTCTCCATAGGGATTGCCAAACGCCATAGATAGATACACTACTAAACGTTTATCATTAGCATTTGCAATTGATAAAATGTCCTGCAAAGTGTCTATGGACTCTTTGATTGTTTTATGGGTGTTTCGCATCTGAAAGTTCTCAGAAATTGAAAACGGGTATCCCAAAAAATCAATTTCTTTGTGAGATGCAGCGGCTAATGCCCCACGACTATTTGCAACAATCGCTAATAATTTACTCGATGTTTTACTGAGGTCTAGTTGAGATAGCACATCTGCTGTATCCGACATTTGAGGAATGGCTTTAGGGGATACAAAACTCCCAAAATCAAGGGTGTCAAAACCAACTCTTAATAAAGACTGAAGATACTGAACCTTTTGAGCTGTAGGAATAAACGCCTTAATGCCTTGCATGGCATCTCGTGGGCATTCTATTATTTTAATTGGTAATGGCATCCGTAAGTTTAGACTTTAAAATTACTATTAATTTTCGAAACAAACTGAATGTTTTAAATGAGATAATGGAAGCGTTACTGCTTAGACATTTTATGCTTAATAATAATCACACTTAAATCCTTTATTACTTTAAATGTTCTGCCTAGTCCATACTTAGAAATACCGTGTATACGTGGGTGATGAATGATTGGGATTTCTTTTATTAGAGCGCCATTAATATGAGCATTTAATACCATGAACCTATGCAGCTCTCCATACAAGGGTATCCTTTTAGCTGCTTTTGAAGTCATCACCTTTAGCGCACAGCCAGAATCCGTTATCTGAAGCTGAGTGGTGGTTCTTATTATAAAATTAGCAATTTTTGATGGAAGCGTTTTAAGTATCGGATCTTGCCGATTATGACGAATACCTATTACCATGTCTAAACCCTCGTTAGAAATCAGATCTATCATTTTTGGCACATCAGATGGGTCATTTTGAAAATCACCATCCATTGTAACTATATAGGTTCCTGTCGCAAACTGAATTCCTGCAGCAAGGGCTGAACTTTGTCCTTTGTTACAATCAAAACTAATGAGATTAACCCGTGGATCGTCTATTGATTTTATGACAGCTGCCGTTGAGTCTGTAGAACAATCATCTATAAAAATAAGTTCATAATTATAACAGTGAAGTGCATTTACAATAGAAGTAAACAAAGGTATGATTGAGCCTTCCTCATTAAATACGGGAATCACAATAGACAAATGAGGGTGTGATTTCATTCTTTTATTAAGCTAAATCTATGTACGTAATTAAATAAGCAATATTACTAATTATATTACAATACAGAATATGATTTAACCTAAAACAAGTTCACTAAATTAAATACTAGTTAATAATCTGGACAACCAAAACACTCATAGTTATTAAAAAAGTCATACGATATAGAAAGTTCGTAAACGCCTCCAGTTCTTCCGATTTCAGTCATATTAAAATCATACGAATATCCAAACCTAAAGCCTTCCCAATCCAAGCCCATAAAAGCATTTACAGAAGTTAAAAAATGACTATTGGGATCAACTTTATTAGGATTACTAGCTGCTAATAGCGCAAACGAAAAATTATCCATTTGGTATTTGGCTCCCAAATCAAATCGATTGTAATCTCCTTGTTGCATCGCATTGGCTAGTACAAATAATTTATTATCATTTCGATAGCCTCCAGTAGGAATGTAAACAGATCCGTGTAGTGACATAAACATTTCCAAATTATCTTGACCATCAAACTGCATCGAAATATTAGGCTTGTTTAAGTGCTTAAAGGTAAGACCTACCCATGAGTTCTCACTATTAAAAAGCACAGAAGCACTAAAGTCAATAAACCTCACAGATTCGTTCAGGTCTATTGGATCTATCGAAGCGTTATTAATAATTCCACTAAAAATATTAATTTGGTCTTCTAATAATAAATTTTGAAATCCAAAATCTTTGGATCCATACCCAAAGGAAATACTAGGACGTGCATTCCACTCAGATGAAATAGGGAATTGATACGCATAATTTAAATTAACTTGAGTAAAATTATAACGTGTCGTTGTTTCCTGATGATTAAGTACACTTATTCCAATTCCACTGTTGACCTCTTCAAGCCAATTATCAAAGAATGCAAACTGCGTGTTTAAACTAAAGTTTAAGCCAGGCCACTGGGTACGGTGAATAATCCCCGCCCTAGTGGATTGTTTAGCCCCAGTAAAACTAGAACTTAGGGTTTCAGGAATCATAAAAAACTGAGTATGAATTGGGTCCTGAGCATAGGCTTTTACGCAAGCAAGTACTGTTAGTATTACAATATATTTCTTCATCTTAATATCTTATTTAATTAAGGTTATTGGACCATTCAACTCAACTACATTTCCATTGAATGTTTCCGCAACTACCACAATAATATAATTTCCATTTTCTGCTGGATTGCCATCTATTGTACCATCCCAACCATAAATAGTATCTCCAGTCTCTATATATAATAAGGAGCCAAAGGTGTCATAAATATTCATCTTCACGGTCGTCATACAATTAAAAACAGGTCGAATTGTTTCATTAATTCCATCACCGTTTGGAGTGAATGCCGTTGGTAAAATCATTTCATAGCCTTTAGTAACTTCAATTGTTTCAGAAAAGCTATCAAAACAACCATAATTATCTTCTACAGTTAACTCAATTGTATAAGTTCCTAAAGTATCATATAAATGTGATGGAGCATCAACCCCACTTATTAGAGGAGAGCCATCTCCAAAGTTCCACACGAAATTAACAATATCCCCAACAGATGTGTTTTGGAAACTTACAGGATCATTAATAGAATAAACTCCACAAAAACTACTATTTAAAGAAGAGAGAGTAAAGTCTGAAATTCCAAATTCAAAGAACACAATAGGATTCAGAGGAAATGCTATGGGAGGACACCCGTTGGCAATTCCATGTTGATCATTTACAAATGCCGTATAATTACCTCCAACAGAAGTTTCCATCAATTCCTGGGTCAAGGGATCCCAAACACCCCCGGACCAGGTGATTTCATAAGGAGGAACGCCACCATTTACAAATATAAAATTGGTTTGTGTTGCGGTATCCGAAGCACAATCTATTTCAAGAGTCTCATTAAAAAAAGCTGTGATTTGTGGAGGTCTCGTTAATATAACGTCCGGAATTATGGTAAACAATGGACACCCATTAATATCAGTAACATCAATAGGATACGTGCCTGGGGACAGTGCTGTTAAGCACCAATTTCCGCCGCCATTATCAACCCATCCAGCTCCTAAAGGGAATGGATTGGTACCACCAATAATTGTAATACAAATAGAACCATTATCAAAAGCCCATGCAGGGGTCGAATTACAATCGGGATTGGTACCAACTACACTAGTTACTTCAAGCAGTAGGGGTTCATCTATAGTAACTACTATCGGATTCGTTTCACAACCATTAGCATCTTCTACTGTATAGAAATAAGTACCTGCCAATTCATTAAACTGAACAGCAATACCAGGAGTTGTTATTTGACTACTCATAAAAATATTTGCAGCATCAAAAAGTGAGATTGTTAATAAGCCCACCCCTCCGTTAGGAGTAATTTCTACAAGACCTAAATCACCGAAACAAAGTGCGTTTGTTTCTAGAGATGTAGATATAAGTTCGGTGGGTTCTGTAACCAGCGTTGTAAAGACATCACTACACCCATTGGAATCAAAGACAGTAAATGTAACTGAACCACTTGGAACCTGAACAAGTCCAGTCCCTGTATAAGTAGGTACTCCTCCTATCGCTGTAATGTCATAAGTTGCCAAACCTCCAAAACAACTAATTGGATCCGTTAAGGTTGCAGTCATAATCAACGGATCTGGTTGAGTTAAAGTATATGGAATTACAATATCAAAAGGACAAATTGGATCGGTTACCGTAAGTGTGTAATTACCCGCAGTTAAGAACTCGAAAGTAATTGATGCAGGTGCAGAATTTAATGTACCTACAAAAAGAATATTTGGTATGGAGAATCATCAGCTAAAGAATAATTATAAGTCCCAGAGCCACCATCTAAATCAACTGAAATAGACCCCGTATTAGCCCCATTACAATCAATATTAAATCCATTAAAATTAGAGACCGTTTCTGATAAAATAATAGGGGTGGTCGATTGCTCGATAGTGTAGGGCTCAGAAATAAACTGACAGCCGTTAGCATCAATAACCTCAAGATGATATCTACCTTCACAAGCATTAAATAACTGAAGTGGATTAGCCGTATTAGTAAATGGTCCAACTGTGAAAGACCCAGAACCAGGGGCTGTTTCGCCAAACCATTCAATTGATGCATAAGGGAGCGTACCTCCAGATAAACTCATTTCAATAAAACCGTCACAAGGGGGAGTATTTACGTTATTACAAGAAATTCCACTTAAGGTGATTAAAGTAAACTCTACAGGTGTTGGAGGGATGATTTCATAATCAAATAAATAAGTACACCCTGTCCTATCTGTAATTGCTAACTCATATGTTCCAGGACATAGGTCTATTAGATCCTCAGCGGTTGGGTCTGCTATTGGATTACCTTCAACCGAAGTCCAGCTATAAGTAAAAGGTGCGAGACCGACAGGACTAATATCAATACTTGCATCACATAAAGGATCACTATAGCTACAAGCTATATTTGTAATCACTTCATTAATTTCTGGTGAGGGCTTTAAGGATATTGTCACTGTGAAAGCTTCACCTTCACACTGCGGTGTTGTAAGATTTGAAGGCGTGTAGTAATTCGGAGTTACCGTAAATGTGACTGTCTGAATAACAGTCGTTTCATTTTCTAAAATACCGGTATCAAAAAAAGCTTCATCTGTACCTGTAATCCAGCCTGTAATATTAGGATTACTAAGTACTGGTGCTCCCCATGTATACAATGTGGTATCCGGAACAATTGTAAAAGCGTCTGGTAAAACGCCATTTATAGGACTTAAGACATAGGATGTTGAATCACACAAAATCTGTATTAAATCTGGAATTACTGGAGTAGGTTCAATAGTTATTACAACTTCAAATGAATTTCCAATACAGCCATCTGCTTCAGGAGTAACTATGTACGTGATTTGCTGATTGATATTAGTTATATTGGATAATGTTTCACTAATTTCAGTTTGTGGCACATTTTGAATTAATGTTTGGCCTAAAAGAGCAGGGTTATCAGTTAAAATTTCCCATGTATAGGTGGTGCCTAAGGGAACCAAAGTAGTTGCTGTAGGAATCCCATCCTGAGGTAAAACCATAAATGAATTTCCACTACATTGGGTGTTTTGTGTATCTGGTCCACTAAGGATGGACGGACGTGGTTTGACCGTTACAACAATATCAAATGAAGGTCCTTGACAACCCGCGGAAAGCGGCGTCACAGTATAAATAATAGCTTGAACCGCTGAAGTCCCATTGGTTAACGTTTGAGAAATCGTTGATTGTGGTACAGTTTGAGCACCCTGTCCAGTAAGATCAGGATTAGTACTAACCGTCCATGTGTATGTTGTTCCAGCTGGTACAATGATATTGTTATTTGGAATTCCAGTAATTGGAGCCACTACAAAAGTATCTTCACTACATATAGGATCTAACACAATATCTTCAACAAAAGGTCCAGGACTCACCGCTACATCTAATTCAAAAGGAAGCCCTTCACAATTACCTGTATTTGGTGTAATAATGTAAGTGATTGTTTTGACTTCGTCAGAAGTATTTATAAGTGTCTGACTAATAAGTAGCTGATCATTTTCTGCACTATATCCTGTCAAGAATGTTAAATCTGTATTTGGTGTTTGTATGACCCAAGAATATAAGGTATTTGTAGGTACAATTTCTACAGGCGCATTATTGGCAGGCGAAAGTGTGAACGTATCACCACTACAAATAGCATCTGTTTTATCCGAAATAATTGGACGAGGCTCTACTGTGATTGTAAGTTCAAATGTTGGACCAACACATCCCTGATCTGACGTTGGAGTTACTGTGTAAATAACTTCCTGATCTATATTTGATGAGTTAATTAAATCCGTAGTAATATTTACACTATTTTGTGGAATCACTTCATCGGATGCTCCTGTAACTTCGAGGCCAGGTAGAACAGACCAAGTATATGTGGTTCCTAGTGGCACTATAGTCGCAGCCGTTGGATCTCCATTAATTGGCAATACATCAAATGTATCTTCACTACAAATAGTTTCGCTCATCGCAAAAATTTCTGGAGTTGGATCAACAGTAATAGTAAAGGTCTGTGTGTTACCAGGGCAACCATTAAAGAAAGGTGTTAATGAATACACTAAATCTTCTGCTACACTATTAGTATTAAAGATCGTCTCTCCAATAATTGGAGTTGATATTGGAAGTTCTCCAACTGAAGCCGTAGTGAAACCACTCAAATTTGGACCCGCTGTAATAACTTCCCATGAATAGGTAAAGGATCCTAAAGGCAAAGTTGGTGTGCTTATTGCCACATCATCAAAAGGGTAACGACTACATATCGTTTGATCAGAAATAAGATCAATTTCTGCCGTTGGATTAACCGTTATTGTAAACGTCTCTGAAGCTCCTGTATTACAATCTGTACCGTCATTACTAAATAATGGAGTGACTGTAATAGTTGCCACTAAAGGCTCTGTTCCTATATTGGTCGTTGTAAAAGGTGTAATATCTCCATTTCCAGTAGCCGCTAAACCAATACTTGGCGTATCATTAGTCCACGTATAAGTCGTTGTTCCAACTGTGTTTTGAGTTGTAAACACAATTGTTGATGTTATACCTGCATTACAAACCTCCTGGTCTGTAGGGACATTTACTTGGGCTGATGGATTGACTGTGATTGTGAAGCTCTCAGAAGATCCTTCACAGCTAACCCCGTCATTTGTAAATGTAGGAGTCACTATAATGGTTGCTACTAAAGGCTGTGTACTAGTATTTACAGCTGTAAAACTTAGGTCCCCGGTCCCTAAAAGCCCTGTACCAATATCAATATTAGATATCCATGTATAGGTTGGACTACCCATTGTATTTTGTGTTGCAAATAATATGTTTGTCGTATCTGTGTTACAAACTACTAAATCATCAGGAATATCAACTTGTGCTGATGGATTCACCGTAATTGTAAAACTCTCTGTTGGGCCATCACAACTCACACCGTCATTTGTAAATGTTGGTGTCACTATAATCGTTGCTACTAAAGGGTCTGTCCCTAAATTAATAGCGGTAA
>Ga0209712_10000278_pt1 | contig 46816 bp, 39 predicted proteins | sample ArcOceMetagenome_FD_187443 | JGI IMG/M metagenome (GOLD analysis project Ga0209712, IMG submission 187443) | Marine eukaryotic phytoplankton communities from Arctic Ocean - Arctic Ocean - Greenland ARC118M Metagenome (SPAdes) (version 2) | ecosystem: Environmental > Aquatic > Marine > Oceanic...
TTGAGACGAAGCTGATAGACGTCTTTTACGCTTTTGCAATTACAATGTGCAGTAGTGGTTACTTTGGGCTCGAAGCCGCCGTTCGCTGCAAAGGCCACCAATGTCGGCTTAGGACCGTCCCTTACGAACAGCCCAAAGGTTTAGATTTCAATGGCTTCCGCAATTGCCAAGGCGGCGAACAACTCAATCGGGGACATGTCAGGACTATTTTGAATTCACAACATTGAGAAAAGGCGACGATATGACAAACAAGACACTGATGGATAGTGGCTTTACGAACTGGACGGCAGACCAACTGCTAGACTTAACAGGTAAGGTGTACGTCGTCACAGGCGGCAACTCGGGTATCGGCTTTGAAGCCGCCAAACACCTTGGTAAATTTGGCGCTGATGTAGTGTTGGCTTGCCGATCTTTAGCTAAAGCAGAAAAGGCGGCAAAGGAACTTCGGACACATGTTCGTGGTAAGGTCGATGTTGTTCAGCTTGATCTGAGTGACCTGTCATCTGTTCGTAAGGCTGCTGAAGACATTCGTGCAAAACATAGCAAGATTGATGCCCTTATTAACAATGCGGGCATCATGCAGACGCCGAAACAGGAAACGGCTGATGGTTTCGAGTTGCAGTTCGGTACCAACCATCTGGGTCATTTCCTGTGGTCAGGATTGCTTATTGATTTGGTCGAGGCCGCGGCGGGACGTGTTGTGACATTATCAAGCATTGCTCACCTTTCTGGGGAAATCCGCTTTGATGACCTGATGGGTGAAGCAAAATACTCCCCAATGGATGCATACGCCCAAAGTAAAGGTGCGAACCTATTGTTTGCCCTTGAACTGGATCGTCGACTGCTTGCATCAGGGCGAAAGGCGATCAGCATTGCCTGCCACCCCGGCTACACAAACACCAACTTGCAAAGCACAGGTCCGACCGGCATTTTCAACTTTATCTATAAGCTAACGAACCCCTTGATTGCACAGTCCCCCCCTGATGGTGCCCTGCCGACCGTTTTGGCAGCCGCGGGATCGGTGGCGAAACGCGGTGGCTACTACGGCCCACAAAAAATGGGTGGATTACGCGGGCCCGTCGGTGACGCGAAAGTTGCTTCTTATATTTTGGATGAAGCAGTCGCCAAGAGGCTCTGGGACAAAAGTGAGAACCTTGTTGGCCTTCATTGGGCCCAATGATTTAATCAGAAGCGGGCGTTGGTCGAAAGTTCCTAAATGGCAACTTTGTCCGCATAGTGTGAGTTCGGCCATGCAAGGTTTTGCATTCGCGGCGAATGTCCGCAATGACGGGCCGCACTGCAGCATGGTTGAGGACGCGCCAAGGTCGGCTATGGGCCGTAAGCCGCATTGTTTAGTGTCTTGCAGCGAAATCCGTGGGCCATGGTCCGTGTTCCTTGCAAATCAGGTACTTGGTCCACTGTTCTTGGTTAAAGTGGTGCCCAGAAGAAGGGTTCGATGCCTTACCAAGGACCTTGGTCCGAGTGCGTTCATTGCAATAACAGCATGTTAGCAATCCACAAGCACGACGCAAGTCCCTTGTTTGGTACACCTAGCGGTACCACGATCCAAGGTCCGTGGAGCAAGATCCACCGGCAGGGGTTACTGTGCCTAATCGCTGCAGTTGAGCCGCAGGACCACGGGCCTTTAGTATTAGCGTTGTAAGTTCATTCGGGGGTAATTTTGTTTGGCAGCTACATCGCTATTCACGCCTCAATTTCAAGTCAACCCGTGCCGCTGCTGTCGCCGAGTGGCATCAATTATTGAGCGCATAGATTTAGGCTGTGCGAGCAATCTGATGCTTGTTCTTATTAGTTTCCACCAATTGGTTTAAACCCTCCGTCTTCCAGACGGACAAGGAAAATCAAAAGTGCGCTGGAGGCGCTCATTCAAAAAAGAACAGTTTCAACTGTTCCTGTTGATCCCACCAGTTTTAGCTGGTGGTGGTTCAGTTTGGCAGCTGCCTTCCGTGAGAGTCTGATAAGCGCGCTTATGTAAGTTTTTGAATTGAGCCGGGAGCGCTTCTGTCAACGACGCGCAATATCAGCCCACGTGCTGCGAATTTGTTTTAGCCTCGTCCAATCACCGACTTGGGGATACCCAGCATTTTCTGTAACAAGCGGGTACCCTGGGAAATCTCGTGTTTTGGTTTTGGATTTTGGCTGAGTGCGTCTAAAGTTGGGTTGCCGTGTGACTTGGGTTTGTCGAATACAAAGAAAGGCCAATATCAAGGCCCCGAAAGCGGAAAGGTGCCAGATCCGAAAATCTGACACCCAACAGTCGCAAGCGATAGGGAGAAAGCTTGTTTAGTTCAGGCCGGCGCTGAACAGGTAGACTTTTTCATCAGGGCGAGGGGACCAGTCGACTCGGTTGCTCACGCCGTAGAAATCAGGCTGGAAATAGAGGTGCAGCCAAGGTCCGTCGTCGTAGAATACTTGCAGCATCTCATCGACGATTTCACGGGTTTCTTCTTCTGTCTCTGCAGCAGAAATGTCTGCCCAACGGTCGAACCAGCGTGGATCGTCCCAGTGGGTGTAGTTTGTGCCGGCATCGACAGCAGCCAAATCGGTCATGTCATACAATGGGCTCCAAAGTGCACCACCGGATCCGATGAAATACAGCGGTCCTGCGTTACGTTCACGGATGATCGGGATGTAGACACTTGACCATTCCATGATCTGAAGATCGACATCGAGACCCACATCGCCAAGGTATTGGGCGATTGCCTGCACGACGTTGGCGTCGTTCAGGTAGCGGCCTTGACCCGCTTGAAAGGCTATCGAGAAGCGGTTGCCGTCATCGCCACGCGGCCAGCCCGCAGCATCTAATAGCTCTTCTGCTTTGGCCGGGTCGTAGGGGTAGGGCTCAATGCTCTGGTTTGCGTTTGGCGGGTTCACGATACCTGTCATCCGCTCGCATTCAAAGTTCAGAAGCTGGCTACAGATCGCAGGCACATTGACCGCATATTGCAGCGCACGGCGCACTGCCGGGTCCTGAATGGCATCGCCGCCAGGCTCCTTCGCCATGCTATCGCTGAGGTTAAAGCCTACGTACATACGACGCGTGCCTTGAATAGGGTTTACCTCGGCCACGCCGCTTGCGTTGATCACGTCCATTTGATCAGGAGCTACGTTTGTGATGATATCCACGTTGCCAGCCATCAGCTCGGCAGAGCGCGTGGAGGCCTCGGGGATGATCCGCCAGACCATTTTGTCAAAACCGACGTCTGCACCTTCGACAGCCTCAAGTGAGACCTCAGAGCCGCGTCGCCACTCGGACAATTTGTAAGGGCCAGAACCGATTGGGTTACCGGACGCTTCGTCCAATGACATCGCCTCGTAGCTGTCCATGCAGTGGATGAACACTTCGGCAATCAGGCCAAAAGCGATTGGGTTCTTGGCCCCAATGTTGACCTGAACACGCAGATCATCAAGTGCCTTGGCGCTTTGGAAATCAATCGAGCTGAATACGAAGCCGGGTGTGTTGCCGGTAAAGGCATTGTCCGGGTCTGCTGCGCGGTTGAAGGAATAGGCCGCGTCTTCCGCGGTCAGCGCTTCGCCGTCATGGCAAGTGAGCCCTTCGTTGAGTGTATAGACATACGTCTTACCGTCTTCAGAGATGTCCAATTTATTGGCCAGCTCGGGCCGCGCGACGCCGTCGCCACCCATTGAAAATAGCGTCGCGAAGATATGGCGTGCAATGTTAGAATTGTCCCGGGACGCAATCGCAGATGGATCAAGTGTGTTGATATCCGCGCTGATCCCCACGACGATGGTGTCGTCGGCGGCCTGTGCGATGGCCCCCGTCGTTAAAGCGAGGCCGGCAGCGCCTGCTGCAAGCAGATTGTATAGTCTTGACATTGGCTTTCCTTTCACCTGTTGGATAATCTTCGGCGAACTGCGCCGTGGTCCCTATTTTGTAATATGCAGTTCGTATTTGGTAGGAACCGAAGCTATTCGTCAGGCGGCAGTGCCATTTGGCTAGACTTCGGGGGTCACAAGAATTGTACGATGGTCGCCGGATCAAAAGCGGCCAGAATACGTGTATGCTTGGAGATAAGATTGATTGCGCGGTCAGCGTCGCCATCAGCGAGGGCCTGTACGATCGGCGGGTGGTTTCCTGCAACCTCTGTCAGGTTGCGTTCGTCGCGATTGCGTAGGGCCATGATCTGGTGAATGCGCAGGTACAGGTTTTTCCAGGACGTCAAAAGCAAGTTATGATCGGCCAACCGGATCAGCGCGTGGTGGAAGGCTTCGTCCGCGACGACCAGCGCTTCGAAATTGTCGGCTTCTGCGGCGGCAGTCATTTCATCGCAATGGGTGCGCAACGTATCAAGTGGTGCGCCGCTTTCAAGTATCAGGCGCACGGCCATGACCTCGAACACCTCGCGTAAACTGTAGGTTTCTGCAACTTCGCGGGCTGTCAGCGGTTTAACGCGCTTGCCCTTGTAGGCAATGGTTTCGACCAGCCCGTCGTTCTCGAGAATTTGGATCGCTTCGCGAATAGGTGCGCGCGATACGTTCATCTTTTCCGCCAGCGCGGTTTCGACGAGTGCGGCTCCAGGTAGCATGCGCCCACTCAGAATAGCTTTGCGTAGCCGGTTTGCGACTTGAACGCGTAGGGGAACATTCTCAATCGGTGTGATGTCGTGCGGCATTAGGTCGGCAAGGGCCGGTTTGTTGGTGGTCATAAGGGTTATCCTCCTAAGTGTTTAATGCTTGCCTGAGGGCCCGCCAAGTATGGCAGCGAGTCGATGAGACGACCGACAGGAAGTTGACAGTTCTTAAAGGAGGTGACCGTGGATGTGGCAACAGCAATCGACTGGACATAGGTCGATTCGATACAATGCGTGCCATTTCCCGCATTATATGAGGCATTCTGTCTATTTGTGTAATGTCGACAATCCATAAGTGGACAATGCAACACGATTTTGAACATTGTCAAGCGTTTTGGCCAAGACGGGGAGGTTGCTGCAGCGTGAAATGGTGATTTTACAGGATTTGCAACGCAAGGTTGTCCGCGCGGGAGCTGCCCGAACACGCGGGTCAAAATCTGGCCCTAATGTTTCGCTCAATCAGGTTGTGTGGATACAAGCACTGGCCTGCCCTTCGCCTACGGTTTTTAATTCCGGCGTGATATTGGCGCAGTCGTTTGTTGCAATCGGGCAGCGGGTTCGAAACACGCAGCCAGATGGCGGGCTGATCGGGCTTGGGATGTCGCCCTTCAAAATCACGCGATTTCGACGTTTGCCGGGTTCGGGGATTGGCACCGCTGACAGCAGCGCTTGTGTGTAGGGATGATTGGGGCGTGCATAAAGATCTGCGGTGGACGCAATCTCCATCACGCGCCCGAGATACATCACGATCACGCGGTCGCAGATATGTTCCACCACGCCAAGATCATGGGCAATGAACAGCATGGTCAAATCCAGGTCAGACCTGAGATCATCCAGAAGGTTGATCACCTGCGCTTGGATCGACACATCAAGTGCCGAGACCGGCTCGTCTGCCACGATGAATTCAGGTTCGACGGCCAAAGCACGGGCGATCCCAATCCGTTGGCGTTGACCGCCAGAAAACTCATGTGGAAAGCGATCCAGATGATCGCGCGACAGTCCTACCTTCTCGAGCAACGCGGCCGCGCGGTCTTCGTGTTCGGACGAATGCCCAATCTGATGCAGTTTTAGCGGATGAACCAAGATATCGCGCACTTTTTCGCGCGGATTCAAGCTGGCGTAGGGATCCTGAAAGATGATTTGCATCCGTTTTCGATAAGCCCGCATGTCGGATGCACCCAGACACATTACATTGGTTCCACCAAAACGCACGGCGCCGTCTGTTGCGTCCTCCAGCCGCAGGATCGTGCGGCCCACGGTCGTTTTACCCGAACCGCTTTCTCCGACAAGGCCCACGACCTCGCCCGCCTGAACGTCGAATGAAATTCCATCGACGGCCTTCAAATTGTTGACGACGCGCTGCAACACTCCGCCACGAATTGGAAAATACTTTCTCAGGTTTTCGACCTGAAGGAGAGGGATCGTCATGACGCCTGCCTTTCGTTCAAAGATAGCTCACGCCAGCGCATGCAGCGAATCATGTGGCCAGCCCCTGCGTCTTCGAGTTCAGGGAGGTTCGTTTTGCAGATGCTCGCCGCATGGGCGCAGCGTGGGTGAAAGCGGCAACCGTCGGGCAGGCTAGTTAGTGCAGGAACCGTCCCTGGAATGGCCTCCAGCCGTTTTTTGTTGATGGACGACCCCAGTCGCGGGATCGAGTTCATCAGGCCTGCTGTATAAGGCATGCGCGGGTTGCGGAAAATATCCTCGACGCTGGCGGTTTCTACGACTTGCGCACCATACATTACGACGACGCGGTCTGCGACTTCGGCAACGACCCCCAGATCATGGGTGATAAAGATGATGGCCATACCAAGCTTGTCTTGCAGGTCCTTCATGAGTTCAAGCATCTGTGCCTGAATGGTAACGTCCAGTGCGGTCGTGGGTTCGTCCGCGATCAGAATGCGTGGCTCGCAGGCCAGCGCCATGGCGATCATCGCGCGTTGCCGCATGCCGCCAGACATCTCGTGGGGATAGTTATCGACACGGGTCGCTGGTTCGGGAATGCCGACCAGTTCCAACATCTCGATGGCGCGTGCACGCGCTTTTGCCTTCGACAATTTCTGATGGCGTATGACCATTTCGGCAATCTGTTGTCCGATTGTAAGAACCGGATTGAGGCTGGTCATCGGTTCCTGGAATATCATCCCGATTTCTTTACCACGAATTTCGCGCATCTCGGCGTCGCTCAGCTGCGTTATCTCGCGCCCTTCTAGTTTGATACTGCCTGCCGAAACGCGGCCGATATCCTTGGGCAACAGCCCCATGATTGACAGGCTGGTCACGGATTTCCCCGAACCGCTTTCACCGACAATGGCTAAGGTTTCTCCGGCATGAACCTGAAAGCTGACACCATCAACAGCCTTGATCGAGAGTTTTTTAGATAGATCAAAACTGGTTTGCAGGCCGCTTACGTCCAGCAACGGAGTACCTTTGGGTGGGGCCAGAGTGTCATGTGCCATGGAACACCAATCCTTGTCGTGGCGCGCCGTGACACCGTTGCGTTGAGTGCAGCACCGGTTGTACCCCTGCAATATCTGCGATTGTGTCTAGCATCGGCATCTCCTGGCGCGTTTGGCGAATTGATCTGCCGGTCTGTATTTATTTCCTATTACGTGCTTGACGCATCAGAACCTGCATGGTTTGGTTGTTCTACTGTCGACAATCTATTTTCTACTTTGTGATAACTTCGATTTGAATGTCAAGCATCGTAACGAAGTGTCGATCGAAAAACGGAGAGGGCCAATGTTAAACACAGCGACGTGCAACGGCAATGCGCAAGGCAGCAGACTGAGGCGCTGTTGCAACTATCCGTGCGGCCCCGCCACTGCGTTATTGACAAAAAGGTAGAGGATACCGAGAGATGTGGACCTTCCTTGCACGGCGGCTGTTGCAAAGCATCATAGTGTTGATCGGTGTTACGCTGATCAGTTTCATTTCCCTACAGATGGGGGGTGATCCAACCTATCTGTTTGTGTCCGAAAATGCCAGTACAGAAGAGATCCAGCGCGCCCGTGAAATGCTTGGCTTTGATCGCCCGCTCTATGTTCAGTATCTCAGCTATATCTGGAACGCGATGCAGGGTGACTTCGGAAACTCTCTCAGCTATCGCCAACCGGCGATTGAAGTAGTGCTGGCGGTAATGCCCGCCACGATCGAACTCACCTTTTTCTCGTTGGTGTTGGCCATTGGCCTGTCGATCCCGCTGGGAATTTACGCGGCGCTCAATCGCGGCAAGCCGGTGGATGGAGGAATCATGACCTTTGCGATGATCGGCCAGTCTATACCTAATTTCTGGATGGGAATCATGATGATCCTGTTCTTTGGCCTTTATTTACGATGGTTCCCGATATCGGGGCATGTGCCGTTTCTTGAACCGCTGTTCGAGGGTGATTTCGCGACGGCCTTCAACAATTTGCCGCGCTCGATGTATTATATGATCATGCCCGCAGTTGCGGTTGGCACCTACACGCTTGCGCGCAACGCACGACTCGTGCGCTCTTCGATGTTAGAGGTTTTGCAGCAGGATTATGTCCGCACCGCGCGTTCAAAGGGTATTTCGGAACGCCGTGTCGTGATCCATCACGCGATGCGCAATGCCTGGCTGCCGGTTGTCACTATGATTGGCCTTGAATTCGGATTTCTGTTGGGCGGCGTTGTCGTGGTTGAAACCGTGTTTTCCTACCCCGGCATTGGGCGGCTGGTTTTCAACGCGATCAATCAACGCGATATCCCTGTCGTGCAGGCCTCGGTCATCTTGCTGGCAGTGATCTTTATTCTGCTGAACCTGATCGTTGATATGATCTACGCGCGACTTGATCCGCGTGTGAAACTGTAATGAGGGCGCGACATGGCTAACAACACTCCCGACCAAGGCGAGGCTATAGTGCAGGCGACAAACGCCAATGCCACGTCTTATCGCCGCAAGGAAATGTGGCGTGCATTAGAAAGTTTGGTCACTAGCCGGTGGGCTCTAGTCGGCATGTTGATCCTGTTTATCGTGACCTTTGTTGCGATATTTGGGCCGCAGCTTGCTCCGTTTGATCCAAACCGGCAGAACATTATGATGCGCCTATTGGAACCCGGCGAAGCGGGGGCGGGCGATCTGACCTATTGGCTTGGATCCGACCAATTGGGTCGGGACGTGTTCTCGCGGCTGTTGTATGGCGCGCGGGTGTCTTTGCTGGTGGGGGTCGCGGCAATTGCTGTGGGCGGAACCATCGGTATCATCGCTGGGCTGGTGTCGGGGTACTATGGTGGCTGGATTGATGACGTCATCATGCGTTTGGGCGATATCCAGCTGGCGTTCCCGTTTATCCTTTTGGCGATCATGTTTCTCGTCGTACTTGGGCCAGGGTTGGTGAACATCATCCTTGTTCTGGGGATAGGACAGTGGATCACCTATGCGCGTATTGTGCGCGCCCAGACGTTGAGCCTACGTGAGAAGGAATATGTAGAAGCTGCACGCGCCATGGGCGACAGCACGTTTTCCATCCTGTTTCGCACGATTCTGCCCAATATCATTGCACCGCTGACCGTCATCGCGTCCTTCAACGTCGCCGGTGTTATCCTGTCAGAAGCGGCGCTGTCGTTTCTTGGCCTTGGCGTGCCGCCAGATGTGCCGACGTGGGGCAGCATGCTGTCAGAAAGCCGCGACCACCTGTTATCGAACAAATGGTGGATGTCGCTGTTCCCGGGGTTGGCTATTATTTTCACCGTACTGGCGTTTAACATTATCGGCGATTGGTTGCGTGATTTCCTTGACCCACGGCTAAAGGAAAACGGCTAGGATTTCTGGGTTTTGCCTGCATCCACTGATCCGGCTTGCAGATCATCAAAGGATGGGTAATTTACGCTATAAAGCTGTGCATATAGCCCCTTGAGCGCCATAAGCTCGTCGTGATTGCCTTGTTCCAAGACTTTGCCAGCCTGCAAGACGATGATCTTGTCTGCGTCGCGGATTGTCGCCAATCTGTGTGCAATCACCAGTCCAGTGCGCCCTGTTAGCAACGTGACCAGAGCCTTCTGGATCAGCATTTCGGTATAGCTGTCGATGCTGGCCGTCGCTTCGTCCAGCACCAAAATCTTTGCGTCCGCGACCAACGCACGCGCAAAGCTGATCAATTGTCGCTGTCCAAGCGAAAGCGTGCCGCCGCGTTCGCCCATCACCGTCTCGTAGCCCAGCGGTAGCGCCATAATAAAGTCATGAGCGCCAACGGCTTTGGCGGCTGAGATCACATCGTGTTTTGTGGCACTGTCTTTGTTGTATCGAATGTTTTCCAACACGGTTCCGCTAAACAGATAGGGTTCTTGTAGCACCATCGCGATTTCGCGCCCGATCGAGGACTGCGTCACGTCGCGAACATCGTGCCCACTAACCAGCACCCGCCCGCCTTGAACATCGTAAAACCGGTTCAGCAGTGACATGGCACTTGATTTGCCGGACCCCGTGGGGCCAACCAGTGCGACCGTCTCGCCCGGATTAACCCTGAAATTCACGCTCTTGAGGACCGGATTGGCTGGATTGTAGCCAAAGGTCACGTCTTTAAACTCGACCGATCCGTCCATATTACAGGGCAGATCCACTGCATCCGGCGCGTCCTTGATGTCTACAGTAACATCCAAAACGTCGATCAGGCGCTGGCCCGACGCCATGGCCCTCTGCATCACGGAATACTGCATCGTCAGGGACCGGATCGGGTCGAAAAACCGTTGGATGTAGAACAAAAACGCGACCATGACGCCGACTTCGAGCTGTTGATCCAAAACCATCGAGCCACCAATTACCACAACCACGGCCATGGCGATACCTGTCAGGCTGTCCACAATTGGCACCATAACCTGTGCAAACTTTGACGCGGTCCGATGGGCCTGCAAGGTAGCCAGCGCCTTGTCGTCATAAAGTACAAAGTTGATCGGTTGACGATCCATGCTTTGCACAGTGCGCACGCCGTGGATTGCCTCGGCCAGCGCGCCGTTGGCCACTGAATTTGCGACATGTGCCGCCATAAAAGCCTCGCGGGCACGGGGCAGCCAGACGACACGGACCAAGAACAAAATCGGCAAAACACACAAAGTCATCAGGCCCAGTTGCACATTTAGCCAAAGCATTGAACCGATGATGCCGAACAGCAGAACAATATCACCAACCGACAGAACAGATGTTTCTAGAAATTCCTGCATTGCGTTTACATCGCCTTGCAAACGCGACATCAGGCGCCCGACTTCGGTTTTGTCCATGAACGTCAGTGACACATCCTGCAAATGGCTAAACATTGCTGTGCGGATATCGAACAGAACATTCTCTGCGGCCTTGCCAACCACGCTTTCCTGAACCCACGCAGATCCGTAGTTCAACCCTATGGCAATTGCGAAGGCGATCATCGCGCCGCGCAACGCCGATTGTCCGGCGGTGCCCGCTGTCAGCCCGTTATCGATGGCATAGCTGATGATCAACGGAATTGCGATTTGGGTGCCGGTAAAGACCAGTACTGCGATGATCGAAATCATCAGTTGGCGTTTGTAGGGGCGCACAAATTCCCAGATACGCAAGACGATGTTACGTTCGAAAACCCAACCGAACATGTCTTCTTCGATCCGGTGTGATCCAACAACTGCGCGGGGCGGGCGCCGCCCGTTGTCGCGAATATCGCCGCGTTCAACCTCTAGCTCTTCACTCATGATTGCGGCTCCTCTGGTCGGATTTGCAGGTCGTGTAGCGTGCGATATCGCCCACCAAGCGCCAGTAATTCCGCGTGGCTTCCCTGTTCGACGATCTGGCCTTTTACAAGGAACAGGATTCTGTCAGCGTGCATCAGTGAATTTAGACGATGCGCCACTATGATCGTCACCCGTTCGCTGGCCTTCGCCTGAATGGTTGTTCTGATCCGCTGTTCGGTGCCCGCATCAACCGCTGCGGTGCTGTCGTCAAAAATCAACACCGAAGGACGCAACATCAGCGCGCGGGCGATGTTCATGCGCTGTCGCTGACCACCCGACAGGGACGACCCGCGTTCACCCACCACGGTTTCATAGCCCGCAGGCAGGGTGGCAATGAATTGATTGAGATGTGCCGATGCGCTGGCATCGGCAATTTGCGATGGCGGCGCCCAAGGATCGCCATAAGCGATGTTGTTCTCGAGGCTTGTGGTGAACAGGAACGCATCCTGCTGTACAACGACCACAGCGCCGCGCAAAGATTGCAAAATAACATCACGAATATCCTGTCCGTCCAGCGTGATCGCGCCCTCGCTCACATCGTAGAACCGCGGGATCAGGTGTGCGATTGTGGATTTACCACTGCCGGGCGGGCCAATCAGGCCGACGGTTTCGCCGCGTTTGGCCGTGAAACTCAGGTTTTGCAACGTCGGCTGGGCCGCGCCTGGATAAGTGAACCCGACATCTTCAAAGCGCAGCACACAGTCGGAAATCTGCACATCGGTTGCATCTGGCGCGTCCGTGATTGCCAAGTCCAGATCAAGAAGTGCAAAGATACGATCGCCACAAGTGGCTGTTCTTGCGAAGGAATTTACCAACATGCCAAGCTGACGCACCGGCATTTGCAGGATCGTCATGAAGGTCAGGAAGGACGCCAACGTGCCCACCGATATTTCGCCCGCGACAACCTTGCCGCTGCCCAGCCACAGGACCAGCCCCATGGCTACCAGAAATGAAAACGTCATTATCGAGGTGTTACGGACGCGGATATCGACCCGTTCGTGGGCCAGTTCCAACGCGCTTTCGGATGCCACTGCGTATTTCTGCATTTCATGGGATTTCGCGGCAAAGGCCCGGACTACCCGAATGCCGCCTAGATTCTCTTCCATGACCCGGCTGAGCACCGTCAGGCGATTTTGCAATTCCAACCACGTGCCGCGCAGTTTTAGTTGGGTGACAGAGGACCGCCACGCGACAAACGGCACAAAACTGAGGGCAAGCAGACCAAGGACCTGATCGGTCGAGAGCAAAAAATAGCCGCCGATTCCGATCAACATGCTTAGCAAGACGATGCGCACCAGACCGGTCGAAAAGAACATGCGCACGGCCTCTAGATCCAGCATTCCAAGGGTGATTAGGTCGCCAGAATGCACACGATCATGAAACCCGAAACTCAGCCGTTGTATTTTTTCGTAGTAGGCCAGCCGTAGGGTGTAGCCGACGTTATGGCCCACGCTCTCGCTGAAATAGTTCTGAAACACGGTGAAAAACCCGCGCAAAACCCAGACCAGCAGAACGGACCCCGCCGTGACCCACAAGGCCGCCGTTGCCGTTTCGGCGGTGGTAGGCTCCGACACCAGCGCCTGCGTTTGATCAACCGCGCGTCCCAACAAAATCGGGACCATCAATTGCAACGCCGTGGCGATCACAGTCGAGACAAGCGAAATCGCAACCATCCAAGGTGACTTGAGTGCTAGCAATGTAACCCGCTTGATCGTGTTGAATCCGCTTTTCCACCCGACGGTGTCAGTTGGGCGCATGATTTCAGTGGGGGTACCCATGGACGTCTTTCCTAAGCCGAAGTGAGCCAAACGCAGGGTGCTGGCCGCTATCTAATCTTGCACGTCATGTTCCTGAGCGCGGGATCACAAATGTCCCTGCACCTTGTGGTCCTGTCACCTCGCCATCCAAGAACACAGTGTTTCCCCTCAGGATGGTCTGCGTGACCTTACCGCGTAGATGCCGGCCTTCGAAAAGATGGGCGACTTCGCGGGCATGGGTATGTAGGGTCTTGGCGCTGATGACGGTTTCGCCCGCTAGATCGACAATTGTCACATCCGCCGCACTACCGGGTAGAAGTGCGCCTTTGTGCGGATAAAGCCCATAGCGGCGCGTTCCGTTTGCACAGATAAGATCATGTGCGCGTTTGAGGGTCAGTCGCCCACACGCCACGGCATCGAGCATCGCAGGCAGGATAAATTCAATGCCGGGAACACCGGGTGGCGCGGCAGGGAAATTGCCCTCAGCCGCTTGTTTTTCAGCTTTGGCGAATGGTGCGTGGTCCGTGGTGACGTAGTTGATCACGCCATCTTCAATGGCCTGCCACAGTGCATCCTGATCTTCCTGGTGGCGAATGGGCGGATTTACCTTGGCGTAGATCCCAGCGCGGGCGACGTCTTTTTCGGTGGTAAACAGGTATTGTGGGCAGGTTTCAGCAGTGAAATTCGACGTGCCAGCAAATCCGCGCAGCACCTGAACGGTTAGCGCTGACGTGACGTGGGCGATGTGAAGTTTCGCTTGGGCGGTGATGTTCATGGTCAGCAATTTTGCGACGGCCACAGCCTCGCAGATCGCGGGGCGAGATTTACCGTGGGTGGCTGCGTCGGCGGGATCGAGTGCCTTGGCCGCGTCCTCGAAATGGGCGAGCAGTGCCGCGCTTTCGGCATGGACGACGATCGGAAGCCCAGTATCAGCGAGCAATTGCAAGGCGCGCAATTGGTCAGCCTCATCGGGAAACGCGAGCCCTTCGAATTCATCTTCGCGACCGGCAGGCGACGGCGTGGTGAAAATTTTCCACGCGATGCAGCCGATGTCCATCATCTTGTCACGGCTGGCCTTAGTCAGATCGCCGGGGGCTGCATAAAGCGCAAAGTCGATGACGGAATTTTCGTTGAAATGGTTGCGGCGGCGCGCCAGTTCTTCGGGTGTTGAACAACACGGCTTTGAGATCGGCATTTCAAATAGAGTCGTGACGCCGCCCGCTGCCGCCGCACTGGTTTCTGACAAAACTGTGCCGCGTTCAGGGTAGGCTGGGGCGCGGACGTGGAAATGGATGTCGACGATGCCGGGAAGGGAAGTTTTTCCAGTTGCATCAATGGTTTGTGCAGCATCCGGAGCGGTGCCAGGGGCATAGACACCCGCCACTTTGCCATCCTTCAGGCCCAGATCAACGCGGCGCACTCCGTCTGGCAGCAAAACATCGCCGCCAGAAATACGGGTGTCCAGCGTGATCATTTCAACCCCAATTCGGTCAGCGCCTTGGCAACGCCATCCAGATTGGTCAGGTGCATTGAGGCGTAGTTTGGTGACAGAACCACGCCATGCCCACCCGCACGATAGGTCGCCATGACGGACCGGTACGCAATATCAGGTGTGCATCTCGCCTGATCGGCACGAACGCGGGGTGCGTCAATGCCAAGTCCCATAAAGACTTTGGCCTCGTCGTGCACACCGCGTAGCGCCTCGGCGCATTGGCCGAAAACGTAGGTGTCGGGGTCAAGACCTTCTTGCACGACACGGTCCATATCTGCTCCTTGGATTCCGAGGATACCGTCCATGATTTTCATCGCCACATAAGGATCAAAGTCACGCAAGATCGTTTTTTGGAAAAAGCCGAATTCCTTGTGCCAGATTTCGCCAGATTGGTGCTGATAGGTGATCGGTTTGACCCAGTCGGCAAACATTGTTTGCTCGTGCCACGGCCATTGCGCACGGCGGAACAGGTTAAAATGATTGCGATTCCAGACGTTCAAACCGAACGGCAAGTTGGGCTTGCACCATTTTACCAGCCCGTAAAGCTCACGGTCGAGGTCCTTGTTACGCTCTAACCAGAACCTCTCCCAAATCAAAACTTCGGGGTTTTCCATCAGGGTGCGGATGAAGGTGATGAACGCGCCGTCATCGAATTCTTTGCCGCCAAGCGCATTTTGCATAAACTCATACATCGCGATGCAGCCACGGCGGCAGGCTTCGACATCGATGCCCCGCGCTATAGCTTCATTGCGGCTCGCCTCGGAGAAATCCCCGGGGGCTTGGCCCTGCATCATCTGGTCCAGCGGGCTGTTACGCTCATTGCACCACATGATCCCATCGATATCGTAATTTCGCACCTGATCTTCGATGATGGCGTGCATCCAGTTGCGATAATCGGGGTTCGAAGTGGAGGGTTCGTCTTTGCGCACGCCAAACACATCCACTTCCATGCAGGTTGCAAGGTTCGGAATTTCGATATTGTTGACCGATCCGTGGCCCGCATATTTAAAGAACGGCTCCATCAGTTCGACATAAACCTTCATATCGCGTTTGTGCGCCTCTGGAATGACCAGCTCGAGGATGTCGATGCCTTCCATTTCCTTATCTGACGCACGGAAGTCCTTGATCAGCGTTTTGGAGTAATAGCGCGCATCGGGGTTGAAATAAGCGCCGCCTTTCATCGTGAAGGGTTCGGGCACGCCGTGATCGGGCCAGCCGTCAAGCGCATGGGCAATGCTGCGCCCGGTTTTGAGGCCGAGCCACGACACGGTGCCCAGCATCAAGACATTGACGCCAACACGGTCTTTCAACGTGTCCAGAACTTTATCGACACCCTCGTCGATGAAGCTGATCGGGCTGACTTGAATGCCGACGAATTTCTCGTCTGGATTGGGGGTCAAATTGCTCATGCCGCATCCCCTTTATGGGCCTTGATAAAGCGGTTGATCCGGCCCATGGCCTCTTTGATGACGGGCAGGGGTTGCAGATAGGAAATGCGGATGAAATCGCTGCTCTCTTCGCCGAACATATCACCGGGAAACACCATCACGCCGGTTTCGCGCAGCAGGTTTTCGCAGAACGGTTTGGCCTTCATCCCTGTCGCGGAAATGTTGGTGTAGATGTAAAAAGCCCCACCCGGTGCGCCGTAACTAAAGCCTGCGTCGCTCAAGGCCGTCATCAGGTAGTCGCGTCGTTCAGCGTAGTCGCAAAACGTCGCTTCCATCTCGTCTTGTGGTCCCGTCAAGGCCGCGAGTGCTGCAAATTGCGACACAGTGCAGGTGTTGATCGAAAGCGTGTGGCGTGGCTCGGTCAGCTTTTCAACGAAATCCGCTGGGGCTGCCATATAGCCCACACGCCAGCCGGTCATCGCATAGGTCTTGGAAAACCCATTCAGCGTAATTGTGCGTTCTTTCATGCCCGGCAGGGTGGCCAGCGACAGATGTTCATGTGGCGGGTAGATCAGCTTCGCATAAATCTCGTCTGCGATGACCAGAATGTCATGCTTGATCGCCAGCTCTGCAATCTTGCGGATCACATCGGGCGGGGTCACGGCGCCGGTAGGATTGTTGGGCGAGACCATGACGAACATGCGCGTTTTGGGCGTGATGCGTTTTTCGATCTCGGCCACATCTAGTGCAAAGTCGTCTTTTTGATAGGTTGGGACAGGGATCGGCACCCCGCCGCACATATGCACCGCCGTGTCATAGGTGGTGAAACGCGGCGATGTGATCAGTACTTCGTCGCCTTCCTGCACCAGACCCAGCATGCACAACATGATGCTTTCCTGCACGCCCGCCGTCACGATGACCTCGTCCGCGTCGTAATCCAGCCCGTATTCGCCTTTCAGGTTGTCACAAATGGCCTGGCGCAGCTGGGGCAGTCCATTGGGGCTGGTGTAGTGGTGCTGGTTTTCATCCAGCGCGGTCTTTGCGGCCTCAACGATGTGGCCGGGCGTATGAAAGTCCGGATCACCACGGCCAAGTGCGATGACGTCATCAAGACCGGAGGCGATCTCGAGCATCTTGGTGCGGAATGATCCGTCTTCTTCGACAATACGGGGTGCTGTGCGTTGCAGCAAAAGCGATTGGGTCATGTCAGTGCATCCTTTTGCCATCAATGAAGGTCATTTCGACCTTCTCAAGTGCGGTGAGGTCTTGGTCGGGTTTCCCATCCACGACGATCATATCAGCCAGTTTTCCGGCCTCGAGAGTGCCAAGCTTGTCGCCAAAGCCGTTCAGCACTGCCGCGCGGGCGGTAATTGCGCGCAGGGCGTCAAGGTTGTCGGTGCAAACGCCGACATCGACCATAAAGCCCAGTTCGGGCACGATGCTGTCGTGTTCAACGGCGGGGCTGCCCGCGTCGGTGCCAAACACGATCGGCACGCCGGCCTTGGCCGCGCGGACCAGCCCGTCAAACCGTGACTTGTCTGCGACTGCCATTTGGCGCTCCTCGATCTTCCATTCGGGAATTCCGAACGCGTGGGCGATGTCGGGATTGGCCTGAATGACCAGCGCCGAAAATGTCGTCACGATGGGCAGTTTCTTGTCGAGCAAAAGCTGGATCGTTTTGTCGGTCATTGAACCGCCGTGCTCGATACAATCCACGCCGAATTCTGCCACCCGTGCGATACAGGCGTCATAGGTTGCGTGGGCGGTGACGGGAAGGCGATTGCGATGTGCCTCGTCAATCAGGGCGTGCAGCTCGTCGTCGGTGAATTCCAGCGTGTCGTGGCAAGCCATAATCTTGATCAGATCAGCCCCGCCTTTGACCTGATCACGCACGGCGCGGCGCATCTCGTCGGCACCGCTTGCTTCGCGGCAAACCCAATAGGTATGGCCGCCGGTCTGGATGATGCTTTCGCCGGAAACCAAAAGACGCGGACCAGGAAAAATACCCTGTGCGACGGCCTGTTTGGTAAACAGGTTGGCATTGTGGACACCCAAATCGCGGACCAGTGTAATCCCTGCACGTAGGGATTTGATCATGTTGCCCGCGGCCTTGTATGCACGAATTTCCGGGGCGTCGAACATGCTTTGCTGGCTGAGTTCGTGAATCCCGTCCCAGCTGAGGTGTGCGTGGCTGTTCATCATGCCCGGCATCAGCGTTTTGCCCTGCGTTTCGATCGTATTGACGCCGTTGGGCGCATCGGCCCGCTTACCAACGGCGGCGATTTTGCCGTCCTTGAGGTGCACAAACCCGTCCTCGATTACCTCATTACCGACGCAGGTGATAACACGGCCAAAGAACAGACGTTCGCTCGCAGGTTCATCAAACATCAGCTTAGTGATTTTCTGGTATTTCCAGGCGGCTGGTTCGGGCATCTTGGTGGCTCCTTAAATTGCGATAACGCGGGCGTTGATGGGGGTATCGGTCTGAAAACGGGACGGAATATCGACGCCTGTTTCGGTCACGATCATGGTGTTGATTGTGCGGTATCCGTCGATGTCGGGGCGGTAGACGCCGGGTTCGTTGGAAAACACCATGTTGGTCTGAATTTGTGTCGGATCGCCGGGCGACAGCCACGGGGCCTCGTGTCCCTCAAGACCCATACCATGACCTATCCGGTGGCGAATGGCGGTGCCAAGTCCGGCGTCTTTCAACGCATTCAACGCGGCATCATTGGCGGCGGTGCAAGTTTTGCGCGAAGCGCAGGCGGCGACAGCGGCGTCATTGCAGGCCTGCATTGCGGTCATGATTTTGTGTTGCTCGGGGCTGACGTCCCCGACGATAAGGGTCACACCGCTCTCGGCATGATATCCGCCGAGGCTTGCGCCGATCCCTGCGATCAAAGTCTCGCCTGCACGCGGCACCCGTTCAAGCACTGTGCCATGTGGTAGCGCTGCACGGGGGCCAGAATGGACCGACGCGGTGATGCCCATCGGAGTGCCTGAAAAGGCGGTTTTGTGTTTGGCCATCAATGCGCTGCGCGCATGGGTCATGGCGTCGCCCATCAGGTCGGCTTCGGTTCCGCCTTGATTGATAATGTCACCCGCTGCGGCATGAAGTCGGATCAGGAACAGGTCCGCGAAACGGGCGGCTTCGACCGTTAGAGCGATTTCTTGAGGTTGTTTGATGGCGCGTTCCGACATGGCGTGGTCGGTCAAATCCAGCCGCGCCAATTTACCCCGTGCGGCGTCAAGCAGGGCCGCATCCAGATGGTCGATGGCAATGGATTTGCGCCCGATCTGATCCAGCATCCACAATACGGCAGGTACGTCGCCGGGGAATTCATCATAAAATCGCAGATCGGCCAGGCCGGTGCCTACGGCGTTCTCGCGCTCTAACCCTGGTAACATAAGGATCGGATCTCCCGCCACCGGCAGCCAGACCCCCATGGGGCGTTCATTGGCCGACAAAAACAGGCCCGTCGCATAGGCCAGATTGGGGGCGCGTAGCAAAAGTAAACCGTCCAGACCTGCCGCTTCGGCACGGGCGCGCAAGCGGTCGCGGGCACCGACAAAAAAGGCCGCTGGCAGAGGGCGAAGTTCGCTCATAATGTGTCGCCCGTGTAGGGGCCAAGGTCGTCAAGCGGCGTTCTTAGGTCCAATTCTCGTCCCAGTGCGCGCATGTCCGCCAACACGACATCGTCGATCGGAACACCACCTGCGGATTTTGCCTGCGTGCGCCGCGCTTCTTGTTCCCCGGGCACGAGGATTTCATCAAAGCCGGGGCGCAGTGCACGGGATTTGGCCATCTGGACAAACTCGCCCATCCTGCTTGCATAGTCTTGGGGGTCCATGAACCACGAAATATCAATGGCTTGGAAGTAATGCGATACATCTAGTTTGTTGGGGTCCGAATAGGGTTTCAGCCCGAAGCCACCACCAGATAAAACACCTGTCAGCGCTTCGGTCATAAAGGCAAGGCCGTAGCCCTTGTGCCCACCGATCCCCAACAGAGGGCCCTTGATCGCCGCTGCCGGATCGTCTGTTTCGTCGCCCTCGGGCGTGATCGCCCAATCAAGCGGCATCTTTTTGCCTTCGCGGATCAGCCAGTTCATCATGCCCTTACCAGCCGTTGTGATGGCGATGTCCAGGACCGTCGGAAAGCCCTGATCGGACGGCGCAGCAATGGACCACGGGTTTGTTCCTGTCACGCCTTCACGCCCACCCCAAGGGGCCATTTCGGGACCTGCATTGGTGTAGGCGATGCCGATACAACCATGATCCAGTGCCTGACAGGCGTGCACGGCGCTGGAGCCGTAGTGGGTAGAATTGCGCACGATAACAGTGCCGATCCCGCCTTCTTTGGCTTTCTTAACTGCGAGCGCCATGGCTTTGGACGCGGCCACTGTGCCGATCCCATTGTGGGCATCGACCAGCGCAAGAGCGGGGCCTTCTTTGATCACGGACCATCCCGCACGCGGATTAACTTCGCCGTTGCCGATCCGCTCATGGTAGCGCCGCAAACGGGCGACACCCTGGCCTTGGCCGGGGTGAAACCGTAGCTCAGAGAAGATTAGCGCATTTGCGAAAATCCCTGCGTCTTCTGCGGTCAGGCCAAGCGCTTCGAAGCCAACGGAAACAAACGCGTGCAACTGGTAGCGATCCACATTGGTCATCGGGATTGGCTGGCTCATGCGCGTAACTCAAGAATGTCGGCGATGTTTGTCCCGGGTGCGGCGTTACACCCCAGTTGTCCGGCAGGGGCTGTCATCACAACAGTCATTCCGGGGCCATATCCCGCGCGAGGACCATCCGTCTGACAGACGATTCCGATGCTCATTGCGCCGCGCAAGTAGCCGTGATTGTAACGGCTGTCGGTGTCTTGGATCGCCACAACATCACCAAGGCGCAACCCGTCAAGCCCATGCTTGGCCAATTCTGCGCGATCTGTTGACTGAATGTGCAACGATCCACCTTCTGACGTTAGGCCCGCACCGGCACCAACAAAATGCGGCGGCACTATCCCGCAAACACCCATCATCAGGGCGCCGCTCTCCATCTTTTTAGGAAGCGCGTCAAACAGGTGGGGTGATAGAGATTTGAACGCGACATCAGGGCAGTCGGGCACGGCAAGGCCGACCCCCTCGCTTTTTACCAATATCTGGTCATCGACGGCCAATTTGCGGCGGGTCTCGACATCGAAGTGGATGATGACTTGATCGGAAAACCGGCCCGATTTCCCGGTGACAACACCGCGCGCGCCTTTGGCGGCACCGCTCGTGATCATGGCATCGTTTCCGACGCAGGCAAACACATTCAACCCGCGGTTTTTGTTGGCATCCGAATGGGCGATGCTGACGGAGGGGTGAATGCAATCGCCCACCCAGCCAAAGGCGCTGTCGCCGACGCTCACATTATAAACGATGCCGCCAAATGTCGGCCACAAGAAGGCTTTGCCGTCGGCATCGAGCCGATAAGGTTCCGCAGGCAGGCCTGAAAGGGACGGGTTGGCGACTTGGCCCATGGCTGAGACAGTCACGATATCGGCGGCGTTGGTTTGAATGGTCATATCAGGCTCCGATATTGAGAAGTTGGGTAATGTTGGCAGAGGGGTTTGTGGTGAAATCAATCTCGCCGTCGCGTGCAGTCATAAGGGTCAGAATGCCGGGGCCGTGGCCCGTCATGATGCTGTCGCCGTGAATACATAGACAGATCGACACAGCACCTTCGCGGTACGAGCGACCCCAGTGGTGATCGGCGTGACGGATGGCGATGACATCGCCCAGTCGCATCTGGTCAATGCCAAGCTCGGCCATCAAAGCGCGGTCACCCGACATCAAATCCTGATCGACATATTCAGAGTTCAGTTCGGCGCCAGACCCCATGATGCGCACAGGCAATTCCATCGCGACATTTACATGCAGGCGGCCCGCGTTTTCCGTGATCCCCATGGCGTGAAACAGGCGTGGGCTCATCTTTTTGAGCGCGACGCCGGGATAGTCGTTCAGGGCAAGTCCTTGCCCTTTGGTCATCACCTGAATGCGGTCGCCGGGGGCCATGATGTCGTGCGCCTCAGGTAAAAATTGCACTAGAATGCGGGCGTGTTCTCCGATCACGATGCCGCGTTCCCCTGCGGCCATGCCGGATGTCACCATGGCTTCGTTTCCGATGCAGTTAAGATAGTGCAGCGCGTGATGGCGGCCCAAATTACTGTCATCATCAATGGACACACCCGGTTCAACATGATCGCCTGCCCAGCCGAATGCGCGATCCCCGCAGCGCACGTTATAGGTTATGCCGCTCATGCCCGGAAGAACCGTCGCACGGCCATCGGGGTGGGGAATATACTGGCCGGGCCGGATCGTGGGCGTTGTGATCACGCCTGACACGGCCATTTCGACAAGAGTTAGTTCATTGGTGGTCGGGTTTTGCATCGGGCAACTCATCCTTTTCCGGTTGGTAAGGCAGATTGGAGCAATGTTTTGGTTTGACTCCTTACGGCTTCCTTGCCATCAGTATATTGTCGACATTGTGTTTGTCTAATCAGATACACGAGCAAAATGGATAGTCAAGCGCCCTGCGATAAACCCCGCGGTTTCCAAAAGCCCGACGGTTGTGGGCAGCTAGAAACTAAGAAAGGATCGTCAGAAATGAGCTATGCAGGATTAATCGAGGCCACAGGCCGCGTGAATGATTTCCTGAATGCGGGGTCGGTCCTGTCATGGGATGCGCGTACAATGATGCCAAAAGCGGGAGCCGAAACCCGCGCCAAGCAATTGGCGACGTTGGCCGTAGCAGCCCGCAATTTACTATGCTCTGATGAAATGAAGCGTTTGCTTGAAGGTGCGGAAACCGAGGTCGCGGGCAAGCCCGAGTCCAGCGCTGATGTGCGGATCGTGGCGCAGGTACGCGAAGCGATTGAGTATCACGAACGAATTCCAACAGAAATGCTGCATCGCAAGACCGAACTGGGTGCTGCCGCGCATGAAGTTTGGGCTGAAGCGCGCGAAAAGGCCGACTTTTCAATCTTCGCGCCAGCGCTGACGACAATGGTCAATATCAACCGCGAAATGGCGCAGGCGATCGGATTTGAGGATCACCCCTATGACGCCCTGATGTACCGGTTCGAACCGGGAACCACCACAGCCGGACTAAGCACGTTGTTTGCCCGTCTCCGCGATGGGATAATTCCGCTGGTGCGTGCAATTGCAGATGCCGAAAAACCGCGATCCGATTTCTTGTTTCGGGACTATCCGGTTGATGCACAGATGCAATTCGCGCTGCAAATGGCCAAACGCATCGGCTATGATACCGATCGTGGGCGGCTTGATACCACGGTGCATCCATTCGAAGTTTCTTTCACCCGAAATGACGTGCGGATCACCACGCGGGTTGCCACAGATTACATGCCGATGTCACTGTTCGGAGCGCTGCACGAAGCGGGCCACGCGATGTATGAGCAAGGCGTTGATCCGGCCTATACGCGCACGCCGTTGGCGACCGATCTGATCAGCCTTTATGCCGTTGGCGGCGTCAGTTTTGGTGCCCATGAGAGCCAGTCTCGCTTGTGGGAAAACCATGTCGGACGAAGCCGCGCGTTCTGGTCCAATCACATGGATGACATCAAGACCGCGTATCCCGGCCTGCTAGACGATGTGACGGACGACGAATTTTATCGCGCTGTGAACCGCTCCGAGCCAAGTTTCATACGTGTCGAGGCCGATGAACTGACCTATGATTTCCATATCATGCTGCGCGCCGAGTTGGAGGCCAAGATGGTCGATGGCTCGCTTGAAGTGGCCGAGCTTCCCGAGGCATGGAATGCCGCAATGAAGAACTATCTGGGGGTTGATGTGCCCAATGATGCGCAGGGTGTGTTGCAGGATGTCCATTGGTCGTCCGGCCAGATCGGGACATTCTGTAATTACACCATCGGCAACATCATGGCGGCGCAACTGTTTGATACGGCGACCAGCGAAAACCCTGGCATCCAGACGGCACTTGATGGCGCGAACTATGCGCCGTTGCGTGACTGGTTGACCGATAGCGTCGCCCAACATGGTCGCCGCTATACCCGCGATGAACTGTTGGTAAACGCAACCGGACGGGCGCTTGATCCTGAACCCTACATCGCCCACCTGACCACAAAATTCACTGACATTTACGACCTGTCGTGACCGCACGGTTGCGCAAAGGAAGGACTACAATGACTGCACTAGACCCACGGCTTGCTAAACGCGTGAAACTGTCCGATGGCGGGCTGATTACCAAGATGCTCGATATTGCCAATGGCATAGACGATGTGATCAAACTTGGCCGCGGCGATCCGGACCTCGACACGCCCGCCCATATCATCAAAGCGGGGCAAGAGGCCTTGGCGAACGGCGCGACGCATTACACGCACCCCTTGGGAATCGAACCGCTGCGCGCCGCCATTGCCGACAATATCCGCCACTACGGCGGAGCCGATTACGCGAATGACGAAATTATGGTGACGCCCGGCGGGCAGCAGGGTATGTTCATCATTGCCTTGTCGTTGCTTAACCCCGGTGACGAGATTATTGTTCCTTGTCCGGGTTACAACCCGTATCAACAGGCGGCCGAGATGTCGGACGCTGTTGTGCGCAAGGTTCCCATGACGATGGAGACCAACTTTACCCTGACCGCCGAAATGGTCGAGGCGCACATCACTCCGAAGTCCAAAATTCTAGTGCTGATCAATCCCAACAACCCCACTGGTACCGTCACCCCACCTGATGAAGTCAAGAAAATCGCTGAATTGGCCAAGAAGCACGATCTGATCGTCATCTCGGATGAGATTTATGCCCGTCTGACCTTTGGCAATAACACGGTTGTTCCCGTGGCCTCTTTGCCTGGAATGAAAGAGTGCACGATCACGCTTAGTGGGTTTTCGAAGGCGTATGCCATGACCGGCTGGCGCATTGGCTACCTTGCCGGACCGCGTGCGTTGATCGAACCAATGTCTGAGGTGAACCACGCCTTTGCAATCTCGACTGCCGCCGTCAGCCAGCACGCGGCTCTTGCTGCGATGACGGGTAGTCAGGATTGCGTTGAGGAAATGCGTCAGACCTACAGCGAGCGACGTGCTGCGATTTGCGAAGGATTGGACGCAATCGGGATGAGCTACGCAGAGCCGCAAGGTGCGTTCTATGTCTATGCCAATGTCGCCAGCCTTGGCCTTAGCATCACCGCCGGTGCCTTCTGCGAACGGCTTTTGGCTGATGGTCATGTGATGATGTATCCCGGTACAATTTACGGGGACCACACCGATGATTTTGTGCGCATGTCGATGACGCAGCCTGTGGAACGGATCAAGATTGCAATGCAACGCATGGCTGACGTGGTCGAGAGTTTTCGCGCTCAAAGCCGCCAACCAGCCTAGCCAACCAGCCTAATAGATAAGGACATAAAGATGACCGTTAAATCCGATAACCCTAATGTTAAAAGCGTTAAGCACATGGCCTTTGCCGTGAGTGACGCCGAAGCTGCTTTGAATGCGTACGCTAAATTCCTGCATGTTCCGGCGGATACAGAAGTCGTTCATTTCCTGAAGTCTGGCAACAAGGTTGCGTTGTTCTATTTGGGTGGAATCGAATACCAGCTGTGCCAATCCACAGAGGTAGGTGGGCGCTTTGACGCTTGGATCAATGAGCGTGGGTCCGAAGGGTTGCATCACATTTGCTACGAGGTCGACAACATCGACGACGCATTGGCCCATGCGCAGGCGCAGGGCGCGGATTTACGTGAATGCAAGGCTTGCAAGAAAACCGGAAGCCATGCGCACCCCGAAGGTTGGGTTGCGTTTCTGGACAATGATGCGGGCGGAATCGAAATTGAGTTCATGCAAGTCTACACGCCCGAACAGCTTGCGACCTATGAAAAATCGGGGGCAGAAGCAGTATGAGCACTCATGCAAAACAAACCCTGAAAGTGGGCACGGCCACGGCCAAACCCGGCGAAATGATGCGTGGCGCGATCCCTGCCGGTGATCTGGCCGGTGGTGTTAAGGTCGAAATTCCCGTCGTGGTGATCAACGGCGCGGGGGCGGGGCCGACGTTCTGGGTCAATGCTGCGATCCACGGCGACGAACCCGAAGGCCCGCTGGCCTGCGCATTGGCGGCCAAACAAATCGACCCGACCAAGCTGCGCGGTGCGGTCGTGTTGGTGCCCTGCGTCAACCCGCTGGCGTTTTCAGCCGCCGAGCGGGGCAATCCGCTGGATACCTTCACCTATGACATGAACCGCATCTATCCCGGCAACCCGAATGGCTATTTCAGTGACCGCGTTGCCGATGCCCATTGGCAGGCGATGAAAGACGTGGCCGATCTGGAAATTTCAATCCATTCAGGCGGCGCACATTCGTTCCTTGATAAGGCGATTTTTGTTGATGAACGCCCAGAAAGCGTCGAACTGGCCAAGGCGATGGGCGAGGGGTGGGGCTGCATCATGTCTAACTTTACCAAGGCGGGCAGTCCGATGGCGGCGATGAACAACGCGGGCAAGGTCGGCATCACTGTTGAACTTGGCGGGCGGTCCTACACCTCACCCGAACGGTTCCGCTATGTGGGCGACGAGTTGGCCAGGTCGATCCTCAACATCTGTTACCACTACGACATGCTGGATGGCACGGCGACCTATCCTGACGACGCCACCAAGGGTCAACAAGAGGCGCTGCTTGCACCTGCCTCGGGTATTTTCCTGCCCGAACCGGGCGTCGATTTCCTGACGATGATGAAAAAGGGCGACAAGATCGCCCGCATTATCAATATCTTCGGTGACGATGTCGGCGCGCTTCATGCACCCGCAGATGGCATGTTCTTTGGCCTGCGCGCCCTGCCAAATGTCAATCAGGGTGATTGGTGCTGCTTCTTCAACAAGGTCGAGGGACCCCGTGATTGAGGCCGCCAGACCCTTCGGTGTGGGCCCATGAACCGGCGCCGTGATCTTGCCGGTTATGGCGCGAACCCGCCCGATATCCGTTGGCCAAATGGCGGCGGGTTGGCCGTAAATTTCGTGCTGAATGTCGAAGAGGGATCAGAGTATTCCATCGGCAACGGGGATGGTCGATCTGAAAGCGCGCTGTGCGAAGTTCGTGCATCCCGCGTGCCGCAAGGCGACCGCGATTTGGCGGCGGAATCGATGTATGAATACGGTAGTCGCGTCGGCTTCTGGCGGATTTACGATCTGTTTCGCAAGCATGATCTGCCGCTAACCATTTTCGCTAGTGCGGTGGCGCTAGAAATGTGCCCCGACATTGCGGCTGCCATCAGCGCGACGGATTGGGACGTTTGTGCCCATGGCAACCGATGGATCGAACACTATCACCTTAGCCCCGAGGCCGAAGCAGAGCAGATCGCCATGGCTCACGCCAGCCTGCTCGACACTTTAGGGCGGGCACCGCGTGGCTGGTACTGCAGGTATTCGGCATCAACCAACACGCGCGGGCTCGTTGTGGCGCATGGCGGATTTGACTACGACAGCGACGCCTACAATGATGACCTGCCATATTGGACAGCGGTCGACGGAGATCCCCATCTTGTCGTGCCTTATACAATGGTGACGAATGACGCTAAATTCCTGTCTGGCGATGTCTTTTCTGGCCGCGACTTCGGGGATTTCCTGATCGACAGTTTCGATGTGCTTGCACAGGAATCCAACGACAAACCGCGCATGATGTCGATTGGGCTGCACGGGCGGATTATCGGCCATCCGGGGCGATTGGCCGGTCTGATGCGGTTCATCGACCACATCGCCAACCACCCCGACGTTTGGATTTGTGGACGTGCTGAAATCGCAGACTTCTGGCGTGAAAACGTGCCACCGGAGCAGGCCGTATGACCGGTTTAGTTGTCACACTTCACGACCTAGATGCCGAGGCATTCGCGCCTTACGGGCGTTTTGTGATGCCGCCAGATGAGCCAGGAACACGGCAGTTTTTCAGTGATGCCCTCGACACACGATCCGAGACCAGCACGCCGGTGCTTCACGTCAATCATGTCTTGCCACAAACGTTGCCTATCACGGCCAAACAAATAGAACGGCATCCCTATGCCGCGCAGTGCTTTTTCCCCCTCGACGTGTCGCGGTATGTGGTCATGGTCACGCCGTCGGATGCCAATGGCAGCCCCGTTTTAGATCAGGCATTGGCGTTCCTCATGCCCGCCACAGCCGGCGTTATTTACAATCCAGGCGTCTGGCATCTGGGTGCGACTGTTCTGGATCGCGTGGGCCACTTTGCAGTGCTGATGTGGCGCAGTGGTCAGTTACAAGATGATGATTTTCAGAGCATTCCGGCGATGACAATAGTTGCTCCAACCTAAACTGGCATGACGCCTGACTTGTAGAAAGAATCAAAAAATGACCCCTCGCAAGATTGAACTGTTCGTGCCTGCCATCACCCCCTTTGCCAATGACCTGTCAGTGGATATCCCGCGCTACGTGGCCCATGCCAAAGCCTTGATTGCTGGCGGCGCGCACGGGTTGGCCCCGTTCGGCACGACCAGCGAGGCCAATTCCCTGTCGGTCACGGAAAGAATGGCCGCTTTAGAAGCCTTGATCGCAGACGGTATGGATCCGGCGCAGTTGATCCCCGGCACCGGATGTTGCGCGGCAGCAGATACCATCGCGCTTTCCGCACATGCGATGCAGCTGGGGTGTCGCGGCGTGCTGATGTTGCCGCCGTTTTTCTATAAAGGTGTCAGCGATGAGGGCGTGTTTGACGCCTATGTGCAGGTGATCGAGGCCGTAGGACCGCAATTACGTGTCTATCTCTACCATATCCCGCAGATGTCTGGCGTGCCGATCACCTTGGCGTTGATTGAACGGTTGATCGCGCGTTTTGGCGACCAGATCGCTGGCCTGAAAGACAGTTCCGGCAGTTGGGACAACACCGCCGCGGTCATTGCGGCCTTCCCGCAGATCGACACCTATTCCGCATCTGAATCCCTCATCCCTGAAAACGTCGCGGCGGGTGGGGCAGGGTGCATCAGCGCCAGTTCCAACGTGAACCCCCGTGGCATTCGGGCGTTGATTGACGGGTTGAACGGGGTAGATCACGACGCTTTGCATCAGCAGGTCAGTGCGGTCCGGAAGATATTCGAAGGGGTGCCTCTGATCCCGTCGATCAAACGGGCGATTGCGGTGCAAAACGGCGATGATAATTACGGCCGCGTGCGTCCGCCTTTTGTCACTGTCGACGAGGATCATGCCGAGGCCATCGCGCAAGCCGTTAAGTTGGCCGGCACACAGGCGCGCTCATGACAAAGCGAGCGATCCTCGTGACCGGAGCCGGCGGTTTTGTCTGTTCTGAATTTGCACTGGCCTTGCACCGCGCGGACCATGACGTGTTGGCAGTTGATCGAACCTTTGATGCAGCCACGACCGCGCGTCTGAAAGGTATTCGTCTGATCGAAGGCCAACTGCCACAGGTATTGGCGGGGCTGGATCACGACGGGCTGGAGGCGGTTATCCACGGCGCGGCTATCACTGCGTCGCCCGAACGCCTGGGCGTCAGCCGCGCCGCCCATATCCGACGCAATATGGACCTGCTGACGGCAACGCTCGACTTTGCGCGCGGTGCGGGGGCGTCCAAGTTCTTGTTCATCAGCTCGATGGGTGTTTTTGAATCTAACGACGCTCCATCCCTGAACGGTCGTTTCACCGAAGCAACTAAGCCGAAAGCAACTTGCACCTATTGTGCCGCCAAACAAGCTGGAGAATTGTTAACCGCATCGGCCGCCGAGCCCGAGTTTGCAACCCTTAGCGTGCGGCTGGGCAATATTTTTGGTGCTTTTGAAGCCATTCGGGAAAGCCGCCAACATCTTTGTCTGGTCTCACGGATGCTTGCAGAAGCCCGCACAGGCGGTGTTATCACGGTCGGGACTCCCGAAGCCGAACGGGAATGGTCGTGGTTGCCGGATTTGGCCACAGCGATCGCGCTGTTGATGCAGAAGTTCGAGACGAGTGGTGCCCCCGTCATCCATGCAGGTACGCCACCCGCGATCACCGATCTTGCCTTGGCGCGTGCCATAGCGGCCCGCATTCATGGTGCTAAAATCCGGCTGTCTCCACCGCCTCATGATCCGATCCGCCCTCCGATGGGCAGTGGCGTTGCAAGCGTGTTTGAAGCGGCGCAGTGGATGGGGATGGACGATGCGCTTGATCAGATGATCCAGGCGGAGGTCACGACATGACCCCCGTTCGCTTGATCATTGTCGGCCTTGGCGCGCGGGCGCGCACGTGGTTGCAGGTGGCGGGGGCCAATGCCAACATCGAAATCGTCGCCCTTTGTGATCCCGATCCGGCGGCCAGAACCCGTGTAGCCGAACAGTTCCCCGACATCCCAATCGGTGCGGACATCGCTGATGTTATTGGCACTGAAGCTGACGCCGTTTTACTATGCACGCCGCCCGGTGGTCGCGAACATCAGATCGAAGTGTCTTGCGCTCAAGGTCTTGCGATCCTTGCGGAAAAGCCGCTGGCCGACGAGGTCGTCACCGCTGCACGCTACGTCGAAATGGCCGAGGCCGCCAATGTGCATCTGATTGTCGGGCTTAATTTCCGCTATCTCGGTGTGACGCAAGAAATGCTGCGCGTGCTTCGGAGCGGGGCCATTGGCACGCCAGAGTTTGGTCGCTTTATCTATGAACGCTGGCGCGACGGAACGCAGGACTGGCTGAATTCATATCCCCTACACATGGCGCACCCGATGTTGTGGGAACAGTCAATCCACCACTTCGATTTGATGCGCTATGTCTATGAAACTGAGCCCACCTATGTTCAGGCCCATACCTTCAACCCTAGCTGGACGATGTATGCCGGTGACACCAATGTCTCTGCGCTGATCGGGTTCGAGAACGGGATGAGCGTCACCTATCAAGGCACGTGGCAATCTGGACACGAGCCGATGAATTTTGATTGGCGCACGGATTGTTCCGAAGGGATCGTTGTGCAGCGCGAAATGTTTGGCGATCTTGCTTTTGCGCGCCGCATGGAGCCGGAGCTCACATCTGTGGCTTTGCCGGATCACACCCCGTGGATCAGCGATGCGACCGAGTTGTTGAAGTCTTTTGTTACCACCTGTCGTGGCACCGCTGCCCCCGAATGCACCGGGCGCGATCACCTGCAATCACTGTTCATGTTGCAGGCATGTATTCTTGCGTCGGAGCGCCGTTCAACCGTCGAGATTGAAGAAATCCGCGCCCTCACATCCCCAAAGGAGACCCTATGTTAAATGTCGGAATTATCGGCGCTAGTTTCGCCCGCGATGCCTATCTTCCTGCTTTTGCGCACATAAAAGGGGCTAAAGTTGTGGCCTTGGCCTCGAGCCGTTTGGACAGCGCAAAGGCTGCCGCCGCGCCGCACGGCATCACGGCGATCTATGATGACTGGGAAAAGATGCTGTCAGAGAATGTGCTGGACCTCGTTTGCATAGCCACGCCCACGTCGATGCACGCCCCAATGGTGCTGGCTGCATTTGCATCCGGCGCGCATGTATTATGTGAAAAACCGACCGCCTTGAATGCGGTCGAAGCGCGCGACATGCTCGGCGCGGCCCGCAAGGCCAACCGGCTGCACATGATCGACCACGAATTGCGTTTCAATCCGACCCGTGCGCGGATTGCCGAACTGATCCAAGGTGGCGAGTTGGGGGACATCCGCCATGTGAACATCACCAATATCGGTGCCTCATGGGCTAATCCGGCCTCGCGCCCCAAGGGCGATTGGTGGTCGGATTCGACGATGGGCGGCGGACGGATGGGGGCCAACGGGTCGCATCAGGTTGATATGCTGCGCTGGTGGCTGGGCGAGCCCACATCCGTGATCGGGCAGGCGCTGACTGTAATCCCCGACAGGATTTGCAAAAATACCGGTGAGGCATGGACCGCAACCGCCGATGACCTATCGCATTTCACGCTTGAGATGGAAACAGGTACGCTGGCGCAGGTCTTTATGAGTGGGGTGGCGATCGCCAATATGGGCAACGAGACGCAGGTTTTTGGATCCAAAGGCACGATCACCTTGTCCAACGGCGACGAGAAACTTTACTTCGCTAAAGCTGGCGAAAGTTTCAAAGATATCAGTGTCGAGGACCCACACTCCAAACTGGACGGGTTGAACAAAGGTATTTGGAATGTCTCCGTGCTTGCCGCGTTGCAGGAATTGACTGCTGCCATCACCGAAGATCGGGGCCTGAATCGCGGCGCGAGTTTTGTTGACGGATTGCGCAACCAGTTGGTGGTGGATGCGGTGTTTGCCTCGACTAACAGCCGCAAATGGGAAAACCTCGACATGGCGGGCGTGGTCTGATGGTCGCGCTGTCGGATCAACGGGTAATAATCACCGGCGCAGGGCAGGGCCTTGGCGCGGCCATCGCGCGGGTTTTTGCTGATCTTGGGGCTGATCTGGTGCTGATGGATGTGGATGCGAAGGGACTGGAAACGGTTAATGCGCAGATCGGAGGCATCGCGCACTGTATCGCCGTCGATCTGGCTGACGCGAATGCGACGGACAAAGCGATCGCGGCCTTGCCCGGTCCGGTTGATACGTTAATCCACAATGCTGCGATCCTGCGGCCCGAGCCGCTGGAGGCCGTCAGTTTGGCGACGTTCAAAGCCACGATGGATGTCGGCATTCAGGCGGCGTTTCAACTGAGCCAAGCCGTTTGGCCGGCGATGAAATCCCGCGGTGGTGCGCTTATCTTTGTGTCCTCGCAATCGGGCATCAAGGGGTTTGTGGACGAGACTGCCTATTGCGCTACCAAACACGCGCTTGAAGGGTTCTCCAAGTGTTTGGCGATGGAGGGCGAGGCGCATGGCATCGTGTCTTGCACCATCACGCCGGGCCGCGCGATGCACACACCTATGTCAGAGCGCAATTATCCACCGGAGTTAAAGGCCGAATGGATCGAACCCGATCTGCTGGTTCCGGCCTTTGCCCGTATCGCCACGACCCGCGACACGGCCCTGACCGGCCAACGTTTGAATGCGTGGGATTTGTCACAGGAGCACCCGCTATGAAAGATATCTACGACTACATCGACGCCCATGCGGACGAGTTCGTGGCCGATTTGCAGGCCTTCGTGCAGCAACCTTCGATTTCGGCGCAGGACATTGGGTTGCGTGAATGTGCAACATTGATCCGCGACATGATGCACGGCGACGGCTTGCCTGCGGAGTTTCATGAGTTGGAGGAGGGGCCGCCAGTTGTTTATGGCGAGGTGCCTTCGAAATCGCGTAAAACGCTGCTGTGTTATTCCCACTATGATGTTCAGCCGCCCGAACCGATTGACGCTTGGACCCACGGTGGCCCTTGGTCAGGTGCTGTCGTAGACGGCATCCTCTATGGGCGTGGTGCTACCGACAACAAATCCGGTGTCCTTGCCTTTAACAAGGCTGCCAAGGCGTTTTTGGCCGTTCGCGGTGAGGTGCCGGTTGGTCTAAAGCTGTTGATCGAGGGCGAAGAGGAAATCGGCTCGCCGAACCTTGGGCCATGGGCCAAGAAAAACGCCAAGATGCTGGAAGCGGACGGGATGCACTGCCTTGATGGAAGCCTTGAGATTGGGGTCGAAGTGCCTGACGTTTCGTTAGGTCTTAAATCAGTGCTGTTTGTTGAGCTAGTTGCCCGTGGCCCGTGCACCGATGTGCATTCGCTGAATGCGCCGCTTGTGCCGAACCCGGTTTGGGATCTGGTGCATGCGCTGGCCACCATCATGGACCGCGAAAAGAATATCCTGATTCCCAACTGGGCCGAGGGCATCTACGTGCCCAACGACGAGGATATGGGCTATCTGGAAGACAAGGCCGCGCGCATTGATTTCGGTATGCTCAAGGATGAAATGGGCGTTGATGCGTTTGCCCTTGGCCGTGATGGCATCGACGCTCTGAAAGCGCGCACCTATGAGCCGACGGCGAATATTCAAGGTATAACAGGTGGTTATACCGGTAAAGGTACCAAGACCATCGTGCCCTCTGAGGCCCGTGTGCGCATGGATTTCCGCCTAATTCCGAATATTTCACCAGCCAAAGCGATCGTCAAGCTACGTGATCACCTTAAGGCACAGGGCTTTGACAACATTGAAGTCAAAGGCGAAGCGCGCACCGAAGACCCCTACAAGATTTCTGCCCGCGAAGACATTTCCGTATCAATTATCGCTGCCGCCCATGAAGTTTACGGCGAGCCGCCCATCGTCAACGGGGTTTCTGCCGAGGGTGCGATCCTCAAGCATGTGTGGATCCCTTGCGTGCTGACAGGATTTGCCAACCCCAGATGTAATTTGCATGCCCCAGACGAGAATATCCACGTTGATAAATACATCCAAGGCATCAAGTATGCCGCCGCCATCATGGAACATTTCGGTCGCTCGTAAGCGGTCACCAGAAAGGACACGAACATGCCCAAGGTTGATATCGCCTTTGACACCTACCACGAATACGATGCCATGACGGCGCATCTTCAGGCGCTGGCCAAGGCTTATCCGAAGCTTTGCACGCTGACTTCTATTGCCAAGAGTTTTCGTGGCCGTGACGTCTGGTTCATGACGATCACCAATCCCGATACTGGGCCCGCGCTAGAAAAGCCCGGCTTCTATATCGACGCACAGATCCACGCCGAGGAACACGCCACCAGCGCCACAGCACTTTATGCCTGTTGGTATCTGCTGACCAACTACGGCAGCGACGAGGAAGTCACACGCCTTGTCGATGGGCAAGTGTTCTACATCATTCCGCGCATAAATCCCGACGGTGCCGAATATGCGCTGACCGCCCCTTATCATCCGTGGTGCGGAAATGGCCGCTTCCTCCCCGGAGAAGACCGGATCGAAGGGCTGATCCCGCAAGACATTAATGACGACGGTTACATTGTTCAGATGCGCGTGCCTGACACCAAGGGCGAGTGGAAGAAGGACGACGTTGATCCTGCGATCATGGTGCAGCGCGAACCGGGCGAGGAGGGGGGCGAGTATTTTCGGCTTTATCCCGAAGGCATGATCCGCAACTACGACGGCGTCCACGTGCATATCGAGATGCAGGAAGACGGCAATATGAACCGTAATTTCCCAACGAATTGGACGCCGCAGGAATATGGTGCTGGCGATTATCCTTTTTCTGAGCCCGAAACCGCGGGCATGTGCAAAGTGATCCTTGATCATCCAAATATCACAGGCATGTGTGCCTATCACACCCATGGTGGGATCATCCTGCGTCCCTCAATGTTGCGGGTCGACAGCGAAATGAGCGCGCCAGACCTGTCGCTTTATAAGGCGCTGGGTGAGGTTGGTGAGAGGCTTACCGGCTATCCAATAATTTCGGTTTATGAGGAATTCACGCCGGATAAGACCAAGGCACGACATGGCACTCTGACAGATTGGACCTATGAAGAAATGGGAATTATCTCGTTTGGGACGGAACTTTGGGATCTGGAGCGCACGGCAGGTGTGCCCAAAGAAGGCTACTATAACCTAGGTCCACGCGATGCTGCTACCCAACGGCTAGTGCATAACTGGGTGGTGGATAACGTTGGCGATCATGGCTTTCGTCCTTGGGAAGCCTTCGACCACCCACAGCTAGGGCCGATTGAGATCGGCGGGATGGTCTATATTTGGTCCTATCGTAATCCGCCTGGAAAGCTGCTGGAAGAGATCTGCCACAACAACGTGATGTTCAATCTAAAACATGCCGCTGCCGCGCCCAAAATCTCTGTCGACAGCGTAACAGTTGAGGCTCTTGGCTCTAACATGCATCGGGTCACAGCGGTTGTCTCTAACCACGGATTTTTACCCACAAACTTGTCTGATGTGGCGATCCAGAACGGTGTGGCAAAGCAGGTCACGATCAGTTTGGATTGCGAGGGTGCTGAGTTGCTGATGAACCCACCTGAGGTGAAGCTTGGGAATCTCGCGGGTCGAAATGAGCGCGGATACGCTTATTCCAATTGGGGTCAGCAATGGTCGCCGGTGACGAAAAAGGTCGAATGGTTAGTGCGAGCAGATAAGAATGATGCTCGCATAACAGTGACTGCAGTTTCTGAAAAGGGTGGGACATGCCGCCGATTATTGTCGCTGGGTGCGGAGTAGAAGTGGTCTTGTCGGTACCATAGATTTAGGCAGTGCCAGAAATCTGATGGTTGTTATTATTAGGCTCAGGACCCATAATCAAAGTAGGACAATGGCCGCGAGCGCGATTGCAGACAGAAAAACCTTCGGACATCTGTCGTAACGGCTTTGTCAGAGTAAACTTGCTTGAAGCGGGCAGGGCTAATTTGCAACCATGCCGAATGACAAAACGGTTCCCATTTTGCTACTTTAAAACCAGCACTGAAGTCATCCGACTTCCAGTAATGATGTATGTTTAATTTCCTCACTTAGTTATAATGTGTTCGGCTAAAGTTTAATCCAGCTCCCGCAACCAAGCCTAACCGATACCCCGTCCGTAAAACGGCGGGGTTCGTCGTTTCTGGAGCCGGACTACTCCAAAATCGCTGCTAATTCTCCACATAACTCAATCATATGGCTATCTTTGGCGTCCTCGTCAGGGTGCAGACGAACCTCCGCAACTAGGCCACAAAGCAGCTCAAGCGTCTCCGACTTGGCATCCTCATCGTCGAGGCTGCGGGCCAAGGCCTTGATCTTGGCACCAAAGACCTCAGGAAGGGCAGGCTGGAGGATGATTGGCTCGTTCTCGGGGTGCGGAAGCCAGTTCGGCTTCGCGCGCTTCAAGCGTGTCCATATTCTCCTTCATTGATGCGTGGAACATGCCATTGCTGATCGACCAAACCAAGAGAGGAAATGGTGACAAAAATAGATTTCAATTAAAGTTTCTGGTAGTGCACTAGATAGAGTATCTGATGCGAGACGTCTTAGCGAAACTTTGCAACTGAACACTTGTTGAAAAGCTAAACTGGCTGTATCTTTTAACATGTTAAGTAATCGCCTTTTCGCCAAATGCGAACTGATAGATAGGGAGATCAGTGTAATGCAGTTTCATCTGAATGGTTTTAAGCCTGGCAATTATCAGGTACCTGATGCTGCAAGGAAACCCTACCCTGACCCGCCGATTGTTGATCTGCCCAGCGAAGTAGATGTTCTAGTTGTGGGCACGGGTCCGGCTGGCTTAACAATGGCTCGCCAGATGTCCGAGTTCGACGATATCAAAACATGCATTGTCGACATGGCAACAGGGCCTCTTTTGTTTGGTCGCGCTGACGGTATTTCGTGCCGCACGATTGAGATCATGGAGGCCTTTAACAGTAGCGAAATGGTGGTCAAAGAAACCTACCATCTGAAGCAAAACACTTTCTGGGAGCCTGATGCGGCGAACCCTCAGAACATCAAACGCACGGAGAAGATCAACGATGCTCGTGCGGGCCTTTCTGAATTTACCCACGGCATCGTCAATCAAGCACGCCTGCATGAATTGCTGATCGATGGCATGGCGAACGGAATTACAAATCTTCACCCGCATTATAGTTGCGAATTGATTGATATGGTCATTGATGACGACATCACGCAGGATTTGAATGCGCATCCTATCACGGCGACCTTCAAGCGAAGAGACGAAGCAGGCAAAGAAAAGATCGAGACGATCAAAGCAAGGTTTGTCGTTGGCAGTGACGGAGCCCGAAGCCGTGTGCGCAAGAGCTTGGATATCTCGCTACAAGGCGATTCTGCAAACAAGGCGTGGGGTGTCATGGATATCCTGTTGAACACGGATTTCCCAGACATCCGTGTTAAAAGTTTTATCCAATCGAAAGACCACGGTGCGGTCATGACGATCCCACGTGAGGGTGGTTACCTATGTCGGCTCTATGTCGAGTTGGATATGATCGACAAAGATAAACGGGTTTCTGACCTTAACCTGAGTGACGAAGACCTCATCGCGCAGGCTCAGAAAATTTTCCATCCCTATACACTGGACGTGAAAGAAGTCGCGTGGTGGTCGATCTATTCGGTAGGCCAACGCCTTGCTGAGCGTTTCGATAATCGGCCTGTTGATGCCTCGGACGACATCATCCCTCGTGCATTTGTGGCAGGCGATGCCTGCCATACGCATAGTCCTAAAGGCGGCTGGGGTTTGAACACCTCATTGCCTGATACCTTTAATCTGGGTTGGAAGATGGCCGCGGTTCTGCAGGGCAAGAGTGATCCAAAGCTGCTAAGCACCTACGGCACTGAGCGGCGCAAGGTTGCGCAGCAATTGATTGACGCGGACAAAGAGCTGTCGAAGCTAGTGGCAACACGACCTACCACTGGCGACCATAATGACGACGCTCAAGTGGACACTGCCAAGATCGAAGCTTTTATGAAACGTCAAAGCGGTTTTGTGAGTGGTACATCTATCGAATATTTCCCGTCCTACATTTGCATGGGGCAAGAAAACCAACATCTGGCAACTGGCTATAAAATCGGCCAACGGTTCCACTCGGCCCAAGCGACGCGTGTCGCTGATGGGATGAGTCAGCATTTGGGGCATTTGGTAAAGGCGGATGGGCGCTGGAGGATTTTCTTGTTTGGGGGTGCGCAAGACCCGACAGAAATTTCATCATCAGCCTATCAATTTGTAGATTTCTTAGCGAATGACGCATCTTCCCCCGTGCTGAAATATACGCCGAAGGGCGCAGATGTAGATTCAGCAATCGACACCTACGCTGTCTTTCAGCAGCAGGGCTTGTCGATGCATAATCTGCACGATTACATTTGGCCCGCAAAAGGTAAGTACGGATTGCGCGACTATGAAAAGGCGTTCCATGCTCAAATCGGGAACGACTTGTATGACCTGCGTGGCATCAATCGAGAAGATGGTTGTGTTGTGATCGTCAGGCCAGATCAGCACATCGCGTCGATCCTGCCTGTGACCGCGCATGAAGAGGTTTTCAGCTTTTTCGACACCTTCATGATCGAACAGGGGTAGGGCTGCTAAACCTTCAGGTAGGCTGTGGCGAGGCGTTTTGTTGTTTCGATGAAACGCGCGTTGCGGCCCGCCGCGCCGTCCTCGTTCATGCGGGTGATATTCCAGCCCACATACGTGGTCGCGCGTAAGAGTATGAAAAAATCCAACGCGCTAAGGTCAATCGGGCGTACCGATGTGTAACCTTGTATGAGCGCGGTTTGCAGCGCTGCGAAATCAGGCGCATCGCGGTGTTTGAGCAAAGCCGTTGCGATGTCGAACAAGCGGTAGCCAAACCCACCGTCATCAAAGTCTATCATTTGCATCGTGGTGCCATCGATCATCACATTTGCCGCGACTAGATCGGCGTGGATCAGTCCATAGTCTAGGTCATGCTCAAGGCGCTGCAGATGGTCGTCTGCCTTTTCACGCAGAGTTAAAAACAGGCTCTGTTCCGCAGGCGAAAGCGAGGGGTTTTTCCAAAAGCAATCCCAAAGTGGTGTATCACCAAGCAATCCCTTTCGATCCCAGTTGCAGCGCATGAAATCGTTTGGCAGCGTCCACGCGTCTGACGAATTATGCAAGCGAGCCATTTGTTGCCCAAGCTGTTCAAACAGCATCGTGCGGTTGTGTGCTTCGCCTAGAACCTCGTCCAATGTGGTGCCTGTAATCCAAGAAAGTACATCGATCTGCACACCTTGAATGACTTCAATTAACGTCCCTGTCTGAGTTGGGATAGGGGTTGGAACTTTTATGCCGCCAGATGAAATAGCCTGCATCCATTGCAACTCTGATCGCAACTCTGCGTCTGTTCTGTATCCCCTGCGATGGAGGCGTAGTGCGAAGTTTTGCGTTCCTGTTTTGACCTTATAGACAGCATTTTCACGCGCAGCGATTAGTTTAAATTTAGCGCCGTTAAAGCCCCAGAGTGCAAGCGCCTGTGCAATTACCTCAGTCATGCGGGCACTGATGTTTGACCCAGGACCTCGTCCAAAGTGTCAATTAAAAGGTTCGCATTTTCGATGGAGAATGGCATCGGTGGGCGGATTTTGAGTGTGTTTTTATTGCGGCCTAATTTGGACAAAATAATCCCCTTGTGCCGCATCGCATTGATGATTTGGTTCGTGAAATCTGTGGCAGGTGCTTTGCTGACCCGATTAAGCACCAGTTCGGCACCAAAGATTAAGCCAGAACCACGGACATCACCGATGACTTCATATTTTTGGGCAAGCGTCTTTAGCCGCGTGTTGGCGTGATCGCCAACTATCTTGGCGTTTGTTACAAGATCGTTTTCTTCTATTTCGTCTAAGACGGCCATGGCCGCAGCGCAAGATACCGGATTGCCGCCGAAGGTGTTAAAATACCGATAACCAGAGCGGAACGCGGCCACAATATCTCGCGCCGCCACAACGCCACCCACCGGATGCCCGTTGGCCATAGGTTTACCCAGAACTACAACATCGGGCACGACGCCCATTTTTTCATGGGCCCAAAGGTGTGTTCCCGTGCGCCCGAACCCTGATTGAACTTCATCGCAAATCAGCAAACCTCCTGCCTTGCGCACAACGTCCGCGGCAGGTTTGAGCCATCCATCAGGGTTGTCTGGAAAGCCTTCGTTCAGAAAATACGGACAGACAACGAGGGCTGCAAAGCCCGTTCCGTCTTCTTCTAAGGCAGCAATTTGGTCAGCGACGGACGTGGCAAATAGCGTGCCTTCTGGATCAGGTGTCCGGTAGCTGTCGGGTGCATCAACGAAGCGAAAATATTGGCCCAGTCCAAAGCCTACGGTTGGCACATTTGATTGGCTCAACTGGCTGACCAGCGACGTGTTGCCATGATAGGTCGCGTCCGTGGCGATGATGCCGCGCTTGCCGGTCATGGCCTCGGCCATTCGCAGGGCAATGTCGTTGGCCTCGGACCCCGTACACGTCAGGATCGCAGTATCAAGGGACGTGGCCATCGTCGCGGTAAGGCGGTCGATGTAGTCCAAAATGCCATCATGCAAATAGCGTGTATGAGTGTTCAGCGTGCTGGCCTGGCGGCAAATCGCTTCAACGACACGGGGGTTACAGTGTCCGACATGGGGCACATTATTGTAGCAATCCAGATATTTACGCCCCGCAGCGTCCCACAGCCAAACACCATCGCCTTTCACGAAATGGATGGGGTCGTCGTAAAACGTGGCAACGTTCGGACCCATAAGCCGGGCCCGGTCGGCGACCAGTTGCGCTGTGGTGCGGCTCATAACTCGATCCTGATACCGTCGTGACCGACGATGAGTTCACCGCTCCAATGCGCAGCACATGCGTCTTGCCAATCTTTGGGGCCATAGGTGGGATCATCGGACGGAATAAGGTGCGACAGCGCCAGCCGTTTCACACCCGCATTCGTCGCGGTTTTAGCGGCATCATGGGCAAAGGTGTGCGACCGCAACCAATGCGCCATCAACTTATCACTGCCGTTACCGATGCGTGCCATCAGGGCGGGGAGGGCGCTTTCCAGCATGGCTTCGTGGATCAGTAAATCCGCACCGCGTGCAAAATCCTCAAGCGCAGTGATGGGAGCGGTGTCACCCGAAAACACAACGTGTTTAGTTGTGGTTTTGAACGAAAGGGCGAAGCAATCTATCAACGGCGGATGCTCTGTTCGCAGGGCAGAAACCGTCAATTCGTCATGTTCAAAAACGGTGCCTGCATCAATGAATTTGATGTCGAGGAGGTTGTGCAAATCTGGTCGACCCTCATCCTCAATCCGTAGATCAATGTCGGCTTTCATAGACGCGATGAACCCGTCCCAATATGCGTCCAGCCCTTTGGGACCATACACCGTGACCTTGGTTTTCAGGCCTGCCGTCCATGCGGTGTGTAGCAACGGGCCAAGTTCCAGGTAGTGATCCGAGTGCATATGGCTAATGAAAATCAACGACAGGTCTTTGAGGGCCATGCCTTGATCTACGACACCTTTGGTGACGCCAAGGGCACAATCCACTACAATTTTGTGGCCATTCATCACGATCAAATTGGACGTGGGCATTGATGATCCGGGCCGAATTGCAGGTCCACCCTTGGTGCCCATCAGGGCGACGTAGTTATTAGACATATTGGTTCCTTAAGTAGCCGCAAAACCGGCGTCGATTGCGGACAGCAGAATGTTGCAATCATCTTCGGTGACAATCAGCGCGGGTGACAAAATCAGGTTTGGACCTGACACGCGCACCATGGCGCCGTTCTGGTAGGCGACCTCTTGCACCGTTGCAGCCGTGTCCGCGTCGATTGGCTTTTTTGTTGCGCGATCAGATACCATCTCAATAGCCGTCATCAGGCCATGCCCCCCCCGCACGTCACCAATGATGTCGTATTTTTCCATCAAGGCTTGGCACCCTGCGAACAACTGGTCGCCGCGCACACTTGCGTTTTCCACAACATTAAGGCGCTTGGTTTCTACCAGACAGGCAAGGGCGGCCGCCGCACCCACCGGATGGCCAGAGTAGGTGTAACCGTGACCGATCTTGGCGGCAGGATTATCCTCAAACACTTCCACAACGCGGTGGCCCAGCATCAAGGCACCGAACGGGAAATAGCCGTTGGTGATTGCCTTGGCGGTGCACATCATATCGGGTTGAATGCCCCACAGACGCGCACCGGACCACGCACCGGTGCGGCCATAGGCAGTGATAACCTCATCTGTAATTAACAAGATGCCATTGCGGTTACAAACGTCCTGCACCATCGGCGCGAAGGATTTATGGGGCGGGATCACGCCGCCCGCGCCAAGGATCGGTTCCATGATCATCGCAGCGATTGTGCCCGCCCCTTGGAATGCAATCTCGTCCTCTAATGCCTGAACGCACAGATGCGCGAGCTTCTCAGGATCGGTTTCATTGAATGGGTTACGGTAGGTATATGGGGCAGGGATGTGAAAGCAGCCGGGCAGCAATGGCTCGTACGCCGTGCGGAAGTTGGCGTTGCCGTTCACTGACGCGCCACCGATGTGGGTGCCATGATAGCCTTTCTTCAGGCTGAGGAACTTCGTGCGGCCTGCCTCGCCGCGCAGTTTGTGATACTGACGCGCAAGGCGCAGAGCGGTTTCGACGCTGTCTGATCCGCCGGAGGTAAAGAAAGCGCGGCTCATGCCGTCGGGTTCAAAGAATTTGTTCAACTCATAAGACAGCTCAATCGCAACGTCATTGGATGTACCGCGGAATGTTGAGTAATAAGGCAGCTTGTCCAGCTGCGCAGTCATTGCGTCTTTGACCGGTTGGCAAGAGTACCCCAAGTTTACATTCCACAAACCACCTACACCATCGACAGCGGAATGGCCGTCAAGGTCTGTAATAGTCACGCCTTCTGAACTGGTGATGATCTTTGGCGGGTTGTCGATGCTGTCTTGTGGGGATGTCATTGGGTGCCACATCAAGCGGCCATTGTGTTCTTTTAGAAAGTTCGAATCTTTCATGAGGCGGTTTCCAATACATTTTCTGAAGTGAGAGATTTTGCCCAGAGGGCTTCGATGTGGGCTGGGATCGTTCCGCCCCAATTTTTGCTGATTTGTCTGGCTGCAATCATAAGTTCGTTTTGAATGACGCGTTCAAGTTCTGGCGTAAACCGCGCTGCAACGCTTGCGACTGAGACTGCGCCTGCCAGGTGGCCAGTTTGATCGTATATGGGCGCTGACAAACCCTGCACTTCGTTTTCATAACTGCGGTCTGCGCGCCCAAATCCTGTGTTGTGGATTGTTTGGACTGTAGCACTTAGATCTTGCGCTGTTGTCGCTGTGGTAGCAGTGAACGGATATAAATTACCCAAAGCTACCTCCATCAGTGTTTCAGGGCCAAAGGCTACGGTGCACAATCCAGATGCAGTTGCATGTAGTGGGAATGTTTGAATGTCGATAATCGCTCGCGTCCCGTGTTTGGGAGAATCGCAAGAGGCCAGCTCATAAACGGTGGTTCCTGATAAAACGGTTACATGGCATGTTTCCCCCGTGGCATTGGCAAGTTCGAACAACGGGGCTTGGACGCCCAACTTACGTGGCACCGTTGCTTCACGTGTTTGCGCCAATTGTAAGATCGCAGGACCAAGGCGATATCGTTTTGTCATTGGATTTTGTTCAATAAGTCCAGTTTCTTCAAGTGCTTGAAGGTGGCGATAGGTCGTCGCCTTATCGCGCTTTGCCATTTTACATAGTTGTGACAACCCTATTTCGGGCCAATTGGTAGAAAAATACGTTAGTAATTCAAGGGTTTTTGCTGCGGATGACAAATGAAGGGGACCTTTCCATCTAAATTTAAAAAAAGTTTGACACAGGTTAATTAACAAGGCAACCTTTTTTCCAGAACAATGGTTCAATATATGAACCGACAATAGGGAGAGAGAAATGTCCAAATTTACAAAATCTTTGACGGCTATGGCGCTTGCGCTGGTAGCGATGACAGGGGCCGCACAAGCGGAATATCCAGAGAAACCAGTTCAGTTTGTTGTGCCGTGGCCTCCTGGTGATCTGGAAGATGTACTGACACGTATGATCGCCGAAGACTTTGGTGAGATGTATGGCGTGCCAACGGCTGTTGTGAACAAGCCTGGTGGTGGCGGTGGACCCTTCCCTGGTGCAATCGAAGTGGCGAATGCGCCAGCTGACGGTTACACAATCGGTTCGTTCATCATTGCGATCCCAGTTGTTGGTCCACAGATTGGTATTCCAGAGTTGAACCCAGATCCGTTTGTGCCACTGGGCAACTTCCTTACATATCCTTTCGTGATCGCTGCGGGTGCGGATGCACCTTATGATGACATGGCTGGCTTGGCGGCGCACGCGGCTGATAATGAGGTTGCATTGGGCCACTTTGGTGCCCCACTTGTTCCAACGCAGGTAACCTTTGGTTTGGCAAAAGAAATGGGCTTTGCCTATGCATCCGACGCAGCATTTGATGCTCTTGATTGTAACACACTAGCGTCTGGCGACGTTGATGTTATCAACACGACATTGCAGCTAATCTTGCCATGCTTGGATGATGTCAAAGTTCTGGCCTCCATCGGTTCCGAGCGTATTTCGCTGACACCTGACACGCCGACGGTTGCTGAGCTTGCGCCAAACCTTGATGTTGCTTTGTGGAACGGCTTGTTCGTTCACGCTGACACGCCTCAAGATGTCCAAGACAAGATCATTGCCGTTGCTGAGAAGACTATGATGTCTGATCGTGCACAGGCTTTGGCTGCTGAAACTGGCGCACTAGTTTACTGGCAATCTGCAGACGAAGTTAAGGCGCAAATCGCGATTGACATCGAAACACTTGCCGGCATCGAAGCATTGCTTGCTGAGTAATTAAAAGTCTCTGGGTCGGGCAGCTTTGGGTTGCCCGACCTTTTCTATTTTGCCAATCAGGGGTGGCTGCCATGTCGCGGGTCAAAACGCTTCAATCTTTGTTCAAGCGGTACCGCCGACCTGGCGATATTGTTTTCGCGTGGCTCATTCTTATTTTTTCGATCTTAATGTTATCACAGATCGGTGATCAAACGGCTTATAAGAATGGCGGAAAGCTGTTTGCACAGCCTCGCTTTTGGCCAGCCGTTTCTCTGAGCCTCATGACCGCCTTTGCTACGCTTCATCTTATGGCCTCTGCCTTGTCAGATCGTATTGAGGGACGTTGGCGCGAGGTGCTGTCATGGCTCGCAGCTTTCGAATATGCGGGCTGGTTCATCGCCTATGCTGCTTCGGTTCCATATGGTGGTTACCTTCCAACAACGGTCTTGTTCGCAGTGGCGCTTTCGTTGCGTGCCGGTTATCGAAGTGCGCGCATGTTGATTGCCGCCGTCCTTAGCTCGATCGTGATTGTCGTGCTGTTCAAAGCGGTGTTGAAAGTGAACCTTCCGTCGGGATTGATCTATGAAACATTGCCCAATGGCTTGCGCCAATTCATGCTGACATATTTCTGAACGGATACACCAATGGAAAATTTATATGCAGGCCTCGAAATGTTGGCGCGTTGGGACGTTGTCCTTGCGCTATTTGTGGGCTCAATCGGTGGTGTTATTATCGGTGCAATACCGGGTGTTGGCCCTGCGGTTGCCATTGCAATCTTGTTGCCTGCCACGTTCTCGCTTGATCCGATTGTCGGGTTGACCATGCTTTTAGGGATCTATGGATCGTCCATGTATGGCGGTGCGATACCTGCGATTTTGATCAACACACCTGGGACGGCGGTGAATGCGCTGACGTCTTATGACGGCTATCCGATGACGCAGAATGGGGAGGGGCACCGCGCCCTTTCGCTGGCGTATAGCGCGTCGTTCTGGGGTGGGATTTTTGGTATTGGCTGTTTGATATTATTGTCGCCTGTCCTTGCTCTAATTGCCCCAATGTTTGGCTCTCGTGAGATTTTCTTAGCAGCGCTCCTTGGGATTATATTGGTTGTACTGGCTCACCGCGGGCAAATTTTTGCCGCAGGGGTTCTCGCGATGTTTGGTATATTCTTGCAAACTGTCGGACTTGATGCTGTCACATATACGCAACGCTATACCTTTGGATACTCGTTCTTGAGCTCGGGTATTAATCTGATCGTTGTGGTGTTGGGACTGTTTGCGCTGAGCCAGGCATTCTTCCTTTTGACGGCGCCCGACAACGTCCCTGATGCAAAGCCAGTTCAAGGGAAAATGACTGCTGGCATCAAAGAGTTGATGAAGCACAAACGTGTCGCAACAGTCGCGTCCGCTTTCGGCGTGGTCCTTGGAATGATCCCGGGTACCGGCGAATTTACAGCACAGTTTATGTCTTACACCTACGCGCAGAAAACATCCGAAAACCCTGAATTTTTTGGCAAAGGCAGTCCTGAAGGTTTGATCGCTTCAGAGGCCGCCAATAATGCCGTTCCAGCTGCTGCTATGATCCCACTTTTGGCACTTGGCATTCCGGGTGAGGCGCTGACGGCGATGATGTTGTCCGTGTTCTATGT
>Ga0209712_10000279_pt1 | contig 46787 bp, 42 predicted proteins | sample ArcOceMetagenome_FD_187443 | JGI IMG/M metagenome (GOLD analysis project Ga0209712, IMG submission 187443) | Marine eukaryotic phytoplankton communities from Arctic Ocean - Arctic Ocean - Greenland ARC118M Metagenome (SPAdes) (version 2) | ecosystem: Environmental > Aquatic > Marine > Oceanic...
TTTGGCCCCAAGCAAGACTGGTAATACCATTCTATGCCCAAGAGAATGCAGTGTGTTTAACAACGGTACAGGGTCAAGCTCATCACCTAACGGCCAATACACTGCCACGATTTGGGCATGTGGCAGTATATTTGCGTCTAATAATCGATCACACACTTGCTTACCCACATATGGGTCCACAATAAATGCTTTAGCTCTTTGTTGTTTCGCTTGAACGCGCAATAACTGCTTTTTTTCATCGATAGACGACATTAACTATTCTCTTAAGTAGACACAACAAAGACTTGTTTTGATTATCTGGCTAGTACACACTAGTTTTCTTCTAAAGCATAGTTTTTTCTCACCACCTTGGGTGGTAACATCGTGTTTATCTTACTAATTGGAGTTGTTAGGGTAATTTTATGGCAATTGAAGATCTACTAGACATGAATAAAGCTTGGGCTAAAAAGATAGCTCAGGAACAGCCAGAATTATTTACTACACTGGCTCAACAACAAACCCCAAAGTATTTATGGATTGGCTGTTCTGACAGTCGTGTTCCAGCAAATGAAATTGTTGGTATGTTGCCTGGAGAACTATTTGTTCATCGAAATGTTGCTAATTTAGTCAAACACGTCGATTTCAACTGCCAATCAGTGATTCAATATGCAGTTGATGTGCTTAAAGTTGAGCATATTATCGTTTGTGGTCATTATGGGTGTGGTGGTGTTAAAGTGGCTATGGAGAATACTAACGCGGGTATAAGCGACTATTGGCTAAGGTCAGTTAAAGATATTTTCTTGCGTCATCGTGAAGAGTTGCAAGATTTTCACAACGAAGACGCTTGTTTGAACCGTATGTGTGAAATTAATGTAGTTGAGCAAGTGGCTAACTTGGCCCATAGCAAAATCGTGCAAACAGCCTGGCAAAAAAATCAAACTCTAGAAATACATGGTTGGATATACGGTATAAATGATGGCGTGATAAAGAATTTGAATGTCAGCCACAAAGGCTTAGATGATATCGATGACATATACCAAGTTGAGGTGTAATTGCTCAATGAGTTAGTTCGGGAAGGTACGCATAAGTGCGTCTATGCATGCTCAGTGATGATCTTTACTTAAAGTCTGGCTTGAGTATTAGGTCGGCAGCTTTAGCTGCCACCATCATTGTGGCAGCATTGGTGTTGCCAGAGGTAATGTTGGGAAACACAGAGGCATCAGCAATTCGCAGGCCTTCCAAACCATGTACTTTTAACTCTGAGTTTACCACAGTGAGTAGTGGGTCTTCGCCCATGGAACAGGTGCCACATAAATGATAAATGGAACTTCCTTCAGTTCGAAAATACGCTAACATCTCGGCTTCTGTTCGCACTTTTTGTGCTGGTTTTTCTTCTTTCACAGTGACGTTTTGTAGCGCTTGAGCTTGGCTTATACGGCGCACTAACTGGCAAGCCTGAATAACTTCTTGTCGATCTTTTTCAGTACTTAGGTAATTAAAGCTCACCAAGGGTGCCTGTTCAGGGTCAATGCTAGCAATGTTGATATGACCGCGGCTAGTAGGTCGGCAGGGATTTACTGCCATTAGGTAACCCGAATAGGGCAACGGTTCTAACTTGGCATTAGGGCTTTGGGGGATTTCATAAGACAGTGGATTGAAATAAACCTGTAAATTAGCATGGGTTTCGGACTCGTTGCCACGAAAGAAACCTCCTGCTTGGTTCACCGCCATAGACAAAGGCCCACTTCGCTTAAACGCATACTCTAGACCCGCTTTTATCTTCCCTGGCCAAGTGCCAAAATCATCATTTAAGGTGGGTACTTTGCTGTGGAAATAAAAGCTCGCACACAGGTGGTCTTGTAGGTTCTGGCCTACGGCTGGAAGAAGGTGTTTTATGTCAATATTATGCTTTTCTAGTAATACTTTTTCGCCCACACCAGAAAGCTGTAAAAGTTTAGGGTTCGCAACGGCTCCAGCACATAGAATGATCTCTTTACGAACACTAACATGTCGTAATTCACCCATGTGAATAACATCTATGCCTTTTATTTTTTTGTCTTTAATTCGCAATTTATGCACGTGGGCATGGGTCCACAAGTCTAAGTTGCTGCGCTTTAAAGCAGGTTTTAAGTAAGCTGTATAGCTTGAGTCACGGCGGCCATTGCGGATATTGGCGTCATAAATTCCTGCACCTTCAAACTGCACGCCGTTAAAATCGTCACTTTGTGGCAAGCCTAGTTGTTGAGTGGCCTGTATATAGGACGTACATATTGGGTGTGCATCTTGGTGCATAGGGGTTATGCCAATAGGGCCAGTGGCACCATGGTATAAGCTTGGGCCTTTAGGGTGTTGTTCTAGTTCATTAAAATAAGGCAGCACCTGATCATAAGACCAGCTGGGATTACCCGCCGCAGCCCAGTCGTTAAAATCCTGAGCTTGACCACGTACATAAATCATCGCATTGATGGAGCCAGAACCCCCTAGGCATTTCCCCCTAGGTACATATAGGGTTCGCCCTTTCATGTTAGGCTCGGGTTGGCTGTGGTACATATAGTTATAACGAGGGTGGTAATAGGTGCTGCCAAACCCTGCAGGCACCGAGATCCATGGGTTAAATAATGGCCCTCCCGCTTCTAATAACAGAACATTATAACGTCCACACCGAGTGAGTTTGTTGGCCAGCACGCACCCAGCAGAACCTGCTCCTACAATGATGTAATCTACTTCCATAACAGGCTACTCCCCACCACCACTTGCGCTTTATACCTTAACATTCAGAGGCTGTGCTCAGGTCTTAGCCAGGCGTATTAGAGTGCTCATTATACACCTTGCTATCCATAATCAAGTGCAAGCGTTTTCCGGTATAAGGGGAATGGGCCTTCACTACATCCATGTTTAGCGAGATACCTAACCCTGGTTTAGCATTGGGAATAATGTAACCGTCTTGCCAATCAATTTTATCCTCAACCACTTCCGCATGGAAACCATCCCAAGTATTAATGCTCTCTTGAATTAAGAAGTTAGGAGTAGCTGTTGCTAATTGAATGCTAGCGGCTGCACCCACAGGTCCATTATATAGATGAGGAGCAATTTGGCAGAAATACACTTCGGCTAAAGCTGCAATTTTTTTAGCCTCTAAAATTCCACCTACACGGCCTAAGTTCATTTGCAAAATAGACGCAGCCTTATGCTTCAAAACGTCATGAAACTCATATTTAGTAGTTAATCGCTCGCCCGTAGCAATTGGAATACTGGTTTTGGAAGCCACTCTTGCCATTGCTTCTGGTTGCCCTGGGGGTACAGGTTCTTCAAACCATAAAGGGTCAAAAGGCTCAATGCGTTGGGCTAAGCGAATGGCAGATGCTGGAGTCATTTGGCCATGGGTGCCAAATAACAGATCACAATTATTACCCACAGCATCACGAATTTTTCGGCAGAAAGTTTCGCTTCGTTCTAGAGTAGCCAGTGAAATCTGGTGGCCAGAGTAGGCACTATAAGGCCCAGCAGGGTCAAACTTTAATGCAGTAAAACCTTGCTGCATATTTTTTAGCGCACATTCAACTGCTAAATCGGGGCACTCGTAATCATACTCACCTTTACTATTAGTCGGGTAGAGGTAAGTATAAGAACGCAACTTATCATGAACTTTGCCACCTATTAGCTCATAAACAGGTTTACCAGCCGCTTTGCCAATGATGTCCCAGCAAGCCATTTCTAGACCACTAAACGCCCCCATCATGGTGAGGTCCGGTCGCTGAGTAAACCCACTGGAATAGCATTCTCGGTAAAACCGTTCAATATGATGTGGGTCGTGACCTTTGAGGTAGCGATCAAATACGTCATCTAGCACTTTTACCATCACCTCTGGGTGAAAAGTAGACGCATAAACCTCCCCCACACCCTTAATGCCACAAGTTGTTTCTAGGGTGACAAAAATCCAATACATGCCACCAATGTGAGGTGGGGGTACGGCCACAATGTGGCTTTGCATGGTGGCTATTTTCATAACATGGCTCTGATTTGTTTAATTTAAACGGTTGGCGGCAATATAGCTCTTTTGGGGAATGTTAGGCTAGCTATTTTAATGTTGGTATTATTCAAGGGGCCTAATGGTAAGTAAATAAAAATTATTAAAAGCTGGTTTAACTAAGACCCATAGCTATAAAGTGAGGGTTTAAAATGTCTCTCTTACCATAAACCATAGGCTCACCAGAGGTTTGTTTTACGCTTCCATTAGCCCCTTCTAGCACCGCCTGAGCAGCTGCAGTATCCCATTCGCATGTGGGTGCTAGGCGAGGGTAATAGTCTGCTAAGCCTTCAGCAATGCGAATAAATTTAAGTGAGCTTCCAGCTTGCAGAAGTGTGGTTGGACCTAATTCGCTAATGAGAATTTTTGTGGCCTCATTAAGGTGGCTTTTACTAGCGAGTACCCTAATGGGACTGTTGGCTTTAACACACTCAATGGGAGTAATAGGGTATGACGTGTTTTGCTCTTGTCTAAAGGCGCCTAGGTATTGGCCACCCCAATAAACAGTATTAGTTATAGGCACACCCACTAATCCAAAAATAGTTTTATTGGCTTCAATTAGAGCTAAGTTAACAGTAAATTCACCGTTCTTATTAATAAACTCTTTGGTACCGTCCAATGGGTCTATAAGCCAGTAAGAGCTATTATTTCTGCCAATATCTAATGATGTAATGTCTTCTTCAGACACTACAGGGATCATGGGTGTAAGCCGTTCTAGGCCTGCTATAAGATAATGATGGGCAGCCAGGTCTGCTGCCGTCACTGGCGACTCGTCGCCTTTTTTTTGCACATCAAAGTGGTTGCTATGGTAGATTTTTAATATCACATCACCGGCTTCTTTAGTAAGTTTCACTAAGCCTGCCAATAGTTCTGGGTTGGACATTATTGTTTCAGCATGACTCATTGTTGCAACTCCAATTCTGAGATCACGTTTGCAACAAGTTGCTCTGCAATGTGTTCGGAAGTTAAGACGCTGGTGTCCACTTCAAAATCAGGATTTTTGGGTGCCTCATAAGGGCTATTGATATCAGTAAAGTTTGGGATTCCACCACGCCTAGCCTTGTTATATAAACCTTTTGGGTCACGCTGCTCAGCGACATCTAATGGGGTGTTAACAAACATTTCTACAAACTCTCCATCCTCAAAACGTGCTGTTTCAGCTTCGCGTCCGGCTCTGCCGCCAATGTTGTTATACTCTTTTTTAGTTATCATAAATACATTTAAAGACATGTTTTAGCGATTCAATCTAATTGAATAAAAAGGTTAGGTAACAGCTTGTTGTTGCAAAAACTGGGGCTGGTTCCAGCTCTCATTCGACATGATATCCACCAAGGCATCCACTGTGTCCCAAAGGTCTACATACCTCAAGTACAGTGGTGTGAAGCCAAAGCGAAGATTATCTGGGGCTCTGAAGTCACCCACAATATTACGTGCTATTAAGGCTTGAATAATAGCGTAGCCTTGAAGGTGAGTTAACGACACTTGGCTGCCACGGTGTTCATCGTTTGTTGGAGATCCTATTATAAACCATGGGCAGCGTTGTTGGATTAACTCAATAAACAGTTTGCCCATGTGCATAGACTTGCTTCGCACTGCCTGCATATCAACCTCCAACATCAGGTCTAAAGACACCTCAAGTGCTGCATTGGCTAAAACAGCTGGGGTGCCACACATAGCTTGTTGAATGCCTGCTGCACCTTCATAGTCATCTTCAAAATCAAACGGCTTGGCGTGGCCTATCCAGCCAGTCAGAGGCTGTTGAAATTCTGCTAAATGGCGTTTAGCCACGTAAACAAAAGCTGGCGAACCCGGTCCGCCATTGAGGTATTTGTAGGTGCAGCCTACTGCGAGGTCGGCACTAACATGATCTAAGCAGATAGGCATGGCACCTACTGAGTGAGATAGGTCCCACATCATTAAAGCGCCACTTTTTTGCGCTAGCTCAGTAACACTGGCCATATTCCACATAGCACCTGTCTTAAAATGTACATGGGTTAATAACACTAACGCAGTGTCGTCATCAATGGCATTTAGTACTTGGTCTCTGGGTAGGGCAACAACCTGAACCTGGTCACCCAATAACTTAGCTAAACCCTGCAACAAATAGAGGTCTGTAGCAAAATTGCCAGTTTCAGTAATAAGCTTACTGCGACCAGGGCGCATTTTAACGGCGGCGGCGGCTAACTTAAAAATATTCACCGAAGTAGTATCGCATACTAACACTTGTCCCATTTCCGCACCTACTAAACGGCCAATTTTATCGCCCAGTTCTGTGGGCTTTTGCATCCATTGATGACAGTTCCAGCTGCGAATTAGATCCACACCCCATTGCTGCTGTATCACCTCACTAACATGGCTTGCAGTTGCTTTAGGCAATACACCAAGGGAATTACCATCCAGATAAATAAGGCCATCCTGTAGGCTAAACTCACTCCTCATAAATGCTAGTGAATCATTTAGATCTAATATTTCAAAGGTTTCTCGGTTTAATGAGGTCATACTGTAGCTCTTTTTAGTGGTCGACATTTATCAGTTTTCAGTTGGCACGTTAATAGGTACTAACCAACGTAATTGTATTTGATTTAAAGGCTTGTACGAACAGACCAAAGCTCTGGGAAAAATTCTAAAGACAGGGCTTTTTTAAGATAGCCTACTCCAGATGTCCCACCAGTGCCGTGTTTGTGGCCAATAATACGTTCTACAGTTTTTACATGGTTAAAACGCCACTGTTGAAAGTGGTATTCTAAGTCTACTAATTTCTCGGCTAATTCGTATAAATCCCAATAAGTTTCCGTGTCTTCATAGACCTTTTGCCACGCAGCTTCAACCTGCTTGTTTGGCGTGTACGGTTGTGTCCAGTCTCTTTCAATTTGGCCTACTGGAATATCAAAACCCCGTTTTTTAAGTAGCTGAAGACAAACATCGTACAAACTAGGTGAATTGAGAATGGCATTCAAATGTTGGTAGTTTTTAGGGTGATTTTTATGAGCTTCAATTAATGCGACGTTTTTATTGCCCAATAAAAACTCTAGCTCGCGGTACTGAAACGACTGGAAGCCTGAACTTTGCCCCAGGCTGTCTCTAAAGCTAGCGTAATCTGCTGGGGTCATGGTGACTAAAACTTCCCATGCATTAACCATCTGCTGTTGTATGCGAGCAACGCGTGTGAGCATCTTAAAAGCAGGCCGTAAGGTGTCTTGAGCAATCAACTGGGCTGCGCCGTGGGCTTCATGCAGACAGAGCTTCATCCATAGCTCTGAAGCTTGGTGGATGACGATAAATAACATTTCGTCATGGGCGTCACTAAGAGGGTTCTGTTGCTCTAAAAGACTTTCTAAACCAAGGTATTGGCCGTAACTAATGTCTTGCTGCCAGTGAATGTTTTCATCGCTGACGTCGATGGCACCAGAGGCGTATGGGCACTTGTAGGTCATGGTTGTTCCGTGTGGGCGTTTTTTATAGTGTAGGGTGTATATTTTTTGAAGTAAATGTCATAATTTGAGTATTAAGTATGAATTAAATGCATACATTGGATAGGGTAATGGCGATTAAATTAAGTGTTAGGCAGTTACAAATGATTCGGGCTTTAGAGATAGCCGGCAGTGTGTCAGGTGCTGCAGTGGCCTTGCAGGTAAGCCAGTCGGCATTGAGCCATCGCATACGCGAAGCTGAACGATTGTTAAATACTGCTTTATACACTAGGCAAAATAAAAAGCTAGTCGCTACGCCGGCAGGCCTAAGAGTACAGTTTGCTGCACGCAGGGTTCTATCGGAGTTAGAGAGGGCAGAGCAAGATGTAGCACAGATGAGTGGCGGAGTAACAACCACTGTGCGCTTGGGTTTGGAGGCGTATGCCCCCCACCACTGGTTGCCTGAGTTGTATCAACAGCTAACTATTAATTGCCCACACATCGGTCTAGAAATTGCGGCTGATGTAGGGTTGAATCCTGAGTCAGCATTACGCCAGCAAGCCATTGATATTGCCGTAGTTTCTGGGGTTTCACCAGCAAGTGATTTTAATTGCATTCATTTGGGTGAAGACCCACTGGTGGCATTAATGGCCAGTAATCATCCGTTGGCGTATCACGCTCGATTACTACCGCAGATGTTTGCCGATTTTCCTTATGTGGCTTATCACACAAACCCAGAGCAAGGGCGAGAGTATGATCTGGTGTTTCGGCGTCACCATGTGCTGCCCAGCAATGTAATCAGTGCTGGAGTTACTGAAGCAGTATTAAACATTGTGAGTGACAGCCAAGGTATCACTATTCTTCCTGCTTGGACTGCTTTGTCGCAAGGGCCAAAATATGGGTTAGTGACTCGTCCGATAGGTGATGGTGAACTAACCACTCAGTGGTACCTTGCTGGGTTGCACCAAGTGGCAAATAGAGAAGCTATTCTAGAGGTCATGCAGATGATACAAAATATAACCGACTTTGGTGACTAATAGCTGCACCTAGTGAATAATTTAGGTAAAATGCGGGTTCGCTTTATCTGAGAAAACACTCTATATGTCTGCTTTTCATAACGTACTTGCCACCAATGATGACTTGCCCATTACTACAGATTTACCTGTTCACAGTGGTAAAGTGCGCAGTGTTTATTGGTTGAACAACAAGCAAAGTAAGCGTTTGATTTCTGCCAAAGGTTACAATGTTGCTGCTGATTCACCTTTGGCAGTAATGGTTATTAGTGATCGAATTTCTGCCTTCGACTGTATATGGCACGGTGAAGGGGGATTGCAAGGTGTCCCAGGCAAAGGAGCCGCACTCAATGCGGTCGCTAACCATTGGTTTGCCCGCTTCCGTGACGCTGGCTTGGCAGACAGTCATATTGTTGATACTCCGCACCCGTTAGTATGGATTGTACAAAAAGCTAAACCAGTAATGATAGAAGCTATAGCACGCCAATATATTACTGGGTCTATGTGGCGGGCTTATGCCGGTGGCGAAAGACAATTTTGTGGTATTACTTTGCCAGAAGGCTTGCAACAGAACCAGTGTTTGCCAGAACTGCTTATCACTCCTTCTACAAAAGGTATTCTTAAGGGCATACCTAACGTGCCAGCGGCTGATGATGTTAACGTCAGTCGAGCAAATCTGGAAGCTAATTATGGAGCCTTTAATTTTGCTACTCCTGCCGATATTAACCGTTATGAAACCTTATTGCGCGATGGGTTCTCGGTCATTAGCCAAGACTTAGCAGCCCAAGACCAAGTGTTTGTCGATACCAAATTTGAGTTTGGCTATGTAACAGACGCCAACGGTGAGGAAAAATTGATTTATATGGATGAAGTGGGCACACCAGATTCATCTAGAATCTGGGATGGTGCAGCTTTAAGGGCAGGTGAAGTTGTGGAAAAATCTAAAGAAGGATTCAGACAGTTCTTGCTTAACCATTTTGATGATGCCGACATACTGCTTAACAAACAGCGCATGCTTGAACGTTCAGCTTTGGCAGCCAACAATGCCCTGCCTTTGCAAGCGATGCAAGATATATCGGACACCTATATAGGTATCGCAGAAAAAATTACAGGCCGCAAGCTAGATGTTAGCCAGCGACCTAAAGAAGAAATTATTGCTGTGTTAGACCAAGAGTACGGTTTGATTCGCTAGGTTTCAGCCATTAATTTGCGTTACTACGATTATTAGAATAACGCAGCAAATTACACATTAACCCATCAAATGCTGCAAGCTATCCAGTGTGCCCTTACTCTTCGCGCTGAGGGGCATTATTGGCAAGCGGGTTTCTTCGCTACACAACCCCAATAATGACGCAGCATACTTCACGCCTGCTGGGCTAGGTTCGTTAAATATGGCCGCATGCAACGGTATGAGTTCATCGTGGATGCGCTTTGCCTCCTGATAGTCACCCTGAAGACAGGCTGTTTGCATCGCTGAACAGCGGCTGGGTGCAACGTTAGCCGTGACAGAAATGCACCCATTACCACCCACTGAATTATATGCAACAGCTGCTAAATCGTCACCAGACAGGTAAGAAAAATTATTGCCTAATGCCATGCGCTCTAGGCTAATACGCGAAATATCACCAGTAGCGTCTTTTACACCCACTACATTGGGTAGGGCTGCAAGTTTTGCCATAGTCTGTGGCTCTATATCAACAATGGCCCGTGGTGGAATATTATAAATCACCATGGGAATATCTACGCCGTTGGTGATGTACTCAAAGTGAGCATAAAGACCATCTTGGTTAGGGCGGTTGTAATAACCAGCGACACATAATACGGCATTTGCACCTAACTCTTTAGCGTGGCGCGCATAAGCTAAAGCTTCTACAGGGTTGTTAGACCCAGCTCCTGCAATAATAGGTACGCGGCCATTATTTTCCTCAACCACAATTTCTACCACTCTTTTGTGTTCTGTTTCTGACAAAGTGGGTGATTCACCTGTCGTTCCAACAGGCACTAAACCATGAGTGCCTTTGTCTAACTGCCAGTTTACAATGCGGCGCAGAGCGGCCTCATCTAATTTTCCATTGATAAAAGGGGTAACTAATGCGACGTATGAACCACTAAACATTGAGGTGTCTCCTAAGACTGAATGCCTAATTTTAAACCTATGTTGGGGGTATCAACAAGCCTACAGTAAGGCTTATTTTGTAACCGCTATACATTAACTATAAAAGGTGACATTATATTGTTAACAATCTGCCATCTAAGGGCAGCTTGTTAACTTATTAAAACAATAATTAGAGATTTAATCGTCTCAACAACAGAGAGAATAAAATGACAAAATCAAATCCCTCCGTTTACAGCGATGCAAACGAGACCCCACCTATGAATGAAGCGCTGCCACTGGGGCTGCAACATGTTCTTGCAATGTTCGCTTCCAATGTAACACCTTCAATTATCGTTGCTGGAGCAGCTGGTTTGGCTTTTGGCGGTGCTGAGCAAGTGTATCTAATTCAGATGGCAATGTTATTTGCAGGTATTGCAACCCTTTTTCAAACGGTTGGCCTTGGCCCCATTGGAGCTAGGTTGCCAATTATGCAAGGAACAAGTTTTGCCTTTGTTGGCGTACTCGCCGGTATTGCTGCAACTCAGGGCCTTAGTGTTGCCTTGACCTCTTGCATTATTGCAGGCTTGGTTCACTTCGCTTTGGGCTCAATTATTGTCAAAATTCGTAGTTGGTTCCCTCCTTTAGTTACAGGTTTGGTTATTTTGGCAATTGGTCTGTACCTTATTCCTGTCGGCATTAAATATGCTGCCGGTGGCGCCGCTGACTTTCAAATGGCCGCAGATAGTTTCGGATCCTTAAAACATTGGTCTGTTGCGTTAACTGTTATTGTTGTGTCCTTGGTAATTAAGTTTAGAACCAATGGCATTTTATCAAATGCGTCTATTTTAATTGGTCTTGTCGCTGGTTATGTTCTGGCTTACATGCTCGGAATGGTGTCATTTGGCGGTGTAGCAAAGGCGAGCTGGATTACTGGCCTACAAGTTTTGCCCTTCGGCTTTGAATTTAACTTAGGTGCTGTTATCGGGGTGATTTTGGTGTCGATTGTATCAGCAGTAGAAACTGTGGGCGATGTCTCAGCAACCACTAAAGCCGGTGCTGGCCGCGAAGCTACAGATGCTGAAATCTCTGGAGCGACTTATGCAGATGGATTGGGTACAGCTGTTGCTGGTGTGTTTGGTGGGTTGCCAAATACATCGTTCAGCCAGAATGTGGGCATCGTCAGTATGACCGGTGTCATGAGCCGTCACGTTGTGACTATTGCTGGTGTAATAATGCTACTTTGTGGTCTGTTACCTAAGGTTGGTGCGACGATTGCTTCAATGCCTTTCCCTGTGCTGGGTGGTGGCGTGATTGTAATGTTTGGCATGGTTGCAGCGGCAGGGATGAATGTTTTGTCTGAGGTATCAATGAATCGGCGGAACATGATTATTATTGCAATATCACTGACGGTTGGTCTAGGTCTTAACTTGGTGCCAGGTGCTGTGCAACATTTGCCAGGTATTTGGAAAACTCTCGCTACATCAGCGGTTGCCCCAACGGCATTTCTTGCAATTGTATTGAACAAGGTTCTGCCAGACGAAGCCTAAGCCACATACCAAGATAGCGCCTCAAATTATTTAGGGGTGTTATTAACGTTAAGCATAGTCCGAGTCATTGGTGGTCCTAAAGTGATCAATTTAAGCACTATTAAGGGTGGGCCTAAAGAAGGCTCACCTAAGCTTACTTAAGTGTAAAAGGGTAACTAAGGTTGCCCTTTTTTGACTCAAATTCAGGGAATTAGGTATTAATATGGGCGCAAAGGAAACTGTCGCTATTGAAGAAACTATTGTGGATGCCATTGTTAATGATGTCATGGAACAACGTATTAAACCTGGCACACGGTTGAGTGAAAAGTCTCTGTGCGAGCGCTTTGGTGTTAGCAGGATGTATGTAAGGAGAGCGCTACTAACCCTAGCCAACAAAGGTATTGTAGAGCTACAGGCTAATAAAGGGGCCAGTATTCGTAGGCCAACTTTGCAGCAAGCAGTTATCTTGTTTGAAGCTCGACGGGCCATTGAATCTATTATTATTAAAGGTGTAATAGAACAACGAAATGAAGCCGACATTGTTAAACTCAACACCCATATGAAGCTTGAAGAGCAAGCCTTTATTGCAAACGACCGTTATGAGTTGATTAGATTATCTGTTGAGTTTCATTTACTCATTGCTAGTTTCCAAAATAATCATCTGCTCACGGGCTTTATGAAAACGCTTGTTACAGAGTCGAGCTTAATTACGGGGATGTATGGCCAGCACAGTTTTTCTAACTGCCCTCCCAGCGAACATCGGCATTTAGTAGATGCAATAAAAAGCCAAGATCAACAGTTAGCATTAGACTTGATGTTAGCGCATTTAAACCATATTGAGGCTGATTTGGCCATCAGCCCTGCTAGTGGTTTAGACATAAAAACATATTAGGAGGCGAATGATGTCACTTGAGTACACCTACATGGGCTCTCCCGTAGGGCAGTTGATGTTAGTTGGTGAGGGTGAGGTATTACATTACTTGAGCTTGCCAAGTGGCAAAATGTATTTCAAGCCTAAGCCCTATTGGGACTATCATGCAGCCGCACTTAAGCAAGCTCGACATCAAATAGATGCCTATTTTGCGGGGCAATTAAAAAAGTTTGATGTGGTTTTAGCACCCAGTGGCACACATTTTCAGATGCAGGTATTGGGTGCGCTTCAAAAAATACCCTTTGGACAAATGCGTAGTTACAAAGATATAGCACACGCCATTGGCCGTCCCAAATCAATGCGTGCTGTAGGCGCTGCCAATGCACGGAACCCAATTCCATTGATTATTCCATGCCATCGCGTGGTAGGCGCTGATGGCAGTCTTACGGGTTTTGGTGGTGGTATAGATACCAAGGCTTTTCTGCTGCGCTTAGAAGGTGCAATACGATAGAGCTTTTCCAAGTTCATAAGCTAGCCCCCGATTTGATTTAGCAGCATTTTATGTGATTTTCCAACGGTAATACTTTCGGGGGCTCAAAGGCGCCAGTGGGCTTATGGTCATTTATGGGGGAGGTGGGGTTATTTGAAACGATGGCAAGAAACCTTGGCTTAAATTTTTGATGTCACTGAATTATACTGCGCTAATGTCTTTTAAATTAGGTTTATCAGGTTTGGGCTGTTTGAAATATACGTAAACGCCAAACAGAGTTACAGAACTTCCTACTAGTTGCCAAAATGTAAGAATTTCACCGAGAAGAAGGTAGCCAAAAATAAAGGTGTAAATGGGTTGTAGTAATATAAAACCAGCCACGCGGCTCATTCCATGGCGATGAATTAACCCATACCAAAGACTGTAGGACAAAATGGAAGAACACAATACGACATAAAATAAGGTCATAATAGTGATTGTGGTGAACTGTGGCAAAATGGGAGTGTCATCTGCCTGCAATAGATAGGCTGAAAAACACAAGGGTGCAGTAATAATAGCAATCCAAAATTGAATTGAAAGCACTGATAACTGTTTTAATTTACGGATTTGAATATTGCCAATGGCCCACATAAACGTGCTTAATATTATAATGAGCATGCCCCATTGAAGATCACTTTGCCCTGATAATAAGGTGGGGAGCATGGCGCCTAAGGTGGCTATAATAATGGCTAGAGTTTGTATTTGAGTAATGCGCTCGTTAAGAAATAAGTAACTTAATAAGGCAGAGAATGGCGCAGCTAATAAAAAGCAAACACTGGCAACCACGCCTGGAACAATAGAAAGACCCACCGCTAAGAGGTAGAAGTGCCCTAGACCCATCACTAAAGCAATAGGTAATAGTGGCCGTAACTGAGTCTTGGATATTTTAACGAAGGGTAATAGCACTATAGCGAGTAATAAAAACCGTGCTGAGGTAAATAGTAATGGGTCCATATCAGTAAGGACAGCTTTCATGCCGACCATGTTAAAGCCCCATATGGCAGTCACTAAGATAGCAACTAAGGAAGGCTTTCCTAACCAATCAATGTGTTTCATGCCGGTTTATTTGCTACCTTGTCCGTTGCAATAGTGCAGGCGTCATTATGCGTTAAATAACAGCCACAAAAAAGCCCTGTTCAACAGGGCTTTTTTAGTTCAGTTAAGCTTAAAAGTAAGGCTTAAGACCAAGGGAATGGGCTGCTAGACACAGGGTGTAACTTACCCTCTTCGTATCTGCCTAGGCGGAACGGCTCAAGCAAACGATTACTTTGGCCGGTGGCAATTTCATTCGCTACCAATTTACCTACGCCCAACATCTTGTAGCCGTGGTTTGAATCAGCAATGAAGTAAGCATTACTGTGGAATACATCAAAGATTGGAAACGAATCTGGTGTGAAACAACCAATACCACCACTTGGCTCATCTTTGAATTTAACCATTGTGCCTTCAAAGCGCTTTTGACAATGAGCCAGAGCAGAGACCCACATGTGTGCAAATTCTGGGCCTACGATAAACTCTGGTGAGTCTGCACCGTATGGATCAACGGCTACTTCATCTGGGTTGGTCATTACAGGGAAGGGCGCAGCACCACCTTGAACTCCGCCAAAGTGAAAGTCTGGCTTGTAATAGATCCCCCACATTTCATCAGTCACTAAGCTGCCATCCTCACATGAGTATAGTGGAGCGTTAGAGTCAACGTGGATAACCGGCGGCATGTTGCCATCGTTGTCTACCTGAAGCTTAGGATCAACACCCAAGGTTCCTTCCTGCAGCGACCAGTAGATCCACATTGGGATATCGGTGTGAATAATGTCATCTGCACCTTTAATGCTCACTGTCTTTGGCAATTCCAACATTTCCCAGAAACCCTTAGCCCATGGGCCAGCACCAATAACAACATAATCACAAGCAATGTTGCCTTGGTCTGTTTCTACGTGGGTCACACAGCCTTCGTTACGTGTGAATCCAGTTACCGTAACACCACTCATAATGCGAATGTTTTCGTTCTCTACTTTTTTTGCCAAGCCATACATTGCTTTGGTATTGTTAGCGTACCCACCCTTGGCTTCGTGCAATACCGAGGTGATGCCCTGCGCTTGCCAATCGTGGAAGATGCCTTTCATATATTTGGTACAGTCAGCTTCACCTTCAATAAAAGTAGAAGGATAATCAATGGCTTTTTGCTGGTCGTAAATCGTGGCTACGTCTGCGTGCATTGATTCAGGGCTGATCTGCATGTAACCCACGGGATGGTATGAGTAGGTTTCCATATCTGATTCCCAAACTTCTACAGAATGAGCCATTAATTCCCGCATAGCAGGTTGGAAGTAGTTGTTACGAACTACACCACAAGCAATACCAGTAGCGCCAGCAGCAATGCCGTTCTTGTCAAGGATAATAATATCGCGCCCGTCGCCTTTGCCATTAGCTTTAAGTTCTAAAGCGAGGTGATAAGCAGTACTTAAACCATGAATGCCTGCGCCTACAATGACGTAGGGAGAAGAAGAAGGAAAGGCCATAAAGGACTCCGGTTGGGTTACGTTTATTGTTCAAGTTCTAGACATAATGCGCTTTCATGTTTAAATAAAAACCACTTAAGACGACTTTTAGTGAGACAAAACCGACAATAAGGGCTAATCTAATAAAAAACGGCGTAGCTGCCTTCATTCTAAGTGGATCTACAATGCAAAGATTTGGCTTTTTTTTAGTCCCCGGGTTTTCCATGCTGTCATTGGCAGCAGCAGTGGAGCCATTGCGTATGGCCAATGCGCAAGCCAAGGACGGGCTGTATCAGTGGGAATTTTTAAGCTGGGATAGCTTACCTGTCAGTGCCAGTAATCAAATGGTGACTACCCCGACCATTAATTTAGATCAAGTAAAAACCCTTGATGTATTGCTGGTTGTGGCAGGTATTAATGTAGCTTCTTACGGCAATGACAAGTTCTTTTCTTGGTTGCGTCAAGCCTCGCGTCAAGTCGACCTTTTGGGCTCTACATCTACCGGCTCTTTGTTGCTTGCTAAAGCAAAACTTTTACGCCACAAAACCTGCACCATTCATTGGGAATATGTGGATAGTTTTCGTGAACAATTTCCTGACGTTTGGATGAGTGGAGAACTGTATGAATTTGATGGCAGTTTATTTACCTGTTCAGGCGGTTCTGCTGGGCTAGATATGATGTTGCAAATTATTGCTGACAAACATGGTTATGAGCTAGCACTTTTAGTAGCAGAACAGTATATGCACCCCCATATTCGCCCTCCTCATCAAGACCAGCGCATGCGTTTGCAGTCTAGGTTAAATATTAACAACCCAAGGTTGATTAAAGCCATTGACATTATGCGTCAAAATTTGGAAGTTCCCCTTACGTGTCAGGAGCTAGCAGATGCTTCTAATATGTCTGCACGGCAAATGGAGCGTTTGTTTAAACAGCACTTGCAGCAAAGCCCAGGGCAGTATTATTTGCATTTACGACTCGAAAAAACTCAACAACTTCTACGCCAGTCAAGTTTGTCGGTATTACAAATTGCCACAGCCTGTGGTTTTAGCTCTACGTCTTACCTTGCGCGGTGTTATCAAAAAAAGTATTCCTGTTCTCCAAGGCAGGAAAGGGCGCTTAATAGTAATCGATGATAGTTATCAAATGCCAAGTTATAGAGCGTTTTCTGGCTAGTTTTAAGGCTATGAAAGCCGTATAATTATTGCCGTTAAGACACGTAATTTTTTGTATTCAATTGTTTAGTTTACCCCATAGGAGTTCTATTTCTCATGTTTGAGTCGCTGCGCGCTGTGCCTGCTGATCCCATCCTTAACTTGTCAGTACTGTATCGCCAAGATACTAATCCTAATAAAGTAGATTTAGGGGTTGGGGTGTACAAAGATGAGAAGGGGCACACAGCTATTATGGAAGCAGTTTCTCGAGCGCAAGAGCGAATTCTATCTGAAGAAAACACTAAGGCGTATGTGGGTATAGCAGGATCTAAGCAGTTTTGTGATTTATTAGCCCAAGTAACTTTAGGCGCCAACCACAATGTATTAGCAGAAAAACGGGTTGCTGTGGCGCAAACTCCCGGTGGTAGTGGTGCTTTAAGAGTGTTGGCGGAGTTTATTAATGTAGCTAAACCGGGTGCTACCGTTTGGGTAGGTAACCCAACCTGGGCTAACCACATTCCAATCATGCAGAGTGCGGGCCTAAAAATCAAACAATTCCCTTACTATGATCGAGCTTCAAAAGTGGTAGATTTTGATGGTATGTTGGCCACTCTAACCGCTGACACCCAAGCTGGCGACGTAGTGCTACTGCACGGTTGTTGCCACAACCCCTCTGGCGCTGATTTAACCTTGGAACAATGGCAAACCACAGCAGAGGTGGTAAAAGCCAAAGGCTTATTGCCTTTTGTAGACATTGCTTATCAAGGTCTAGGCGAAGGTATGGACGAAGACGCAGCCGGTTTGCGTTTAATGGCTAACATGGTGCCAGAAATGGTGATTGCTAGCTCATGCTCTAAGAACTTTGGCTTGTACCGGGAGCGGACAGGCGCCGCTATGATTATATCTTCTACCCCAGAGCATGCCATTTTAACTCAAAGCCAAATGAACGGTGTTATTCGTGCTAACTACTCTATGCCACCTTCACACGGGGCTTTGGCCGCAGAAACTATTTTGGCAGACCCAAAGCTTAAGCAGATGTGGCGTGATGAGTTAAAAACCATGCGTAAACGTATTAAAGACCTACGCAGTCAGTTAGTAGATGCTATTAAAGCTGAAGGTATAGAGCAAGACTTTAGTTTTATTGAACGTCAAAAAGGCATGTTTTCGTTTCTGGGAATTAGTGCAGAACAAGTCGATCAACTGGTGAACAAACATAGTGTTTATTTAGTGAGTTCTAGCCGAATTAATTTAGCTGGCCTTAATCAGCATAATATTGCTTATGTGGCTAAGTCTATTGCTGCTGTGCTTTAAATTTTGCAACCCAGTCGTGTGTTTGGACAGGATCTAAGATGCCGAATATAGATACTGTATACCGGGCAACGATAGGATGCGCCTGCGATGACTAAAGCTTACGAAGAGTTTGGTAAACAGCAGGGCAAGACGGTGCTGTTTGCCCATGCCAATGGGTTTCCCCCTGGTACTTACAAGTCCCTATTAACTCAATTAGGCCAAGATTGTCGTATTTTAGCGCCTCATCTGCGGCCGTTATGGCAAGACTTATCTGAGTTTCAAACGAGTGCTGACAATCGTGCTGTATGGCAGAGAATGGCTCGGGATCAAAACGAATTTATAGAGCGGCATAAATTAGCTCCAGTCACGTACTTAGGTCATTCTATGGGTGCTAACGTTGGTGTTTTGGCAGCACAGTTAAAACCCCATTTATATCGCCAACTCATTCTTATAGAACCAGTATTTTTAAGGCAAACCATTGCTCGGATTATTCGTTTCGGTCCTCAGGCATTAATTAATAAAGCGGCTATCGTGAGTAAGGCCCTGGGCCGCCCAGACCGTTGGGATAATTGTCAGCAAGCTTTTGATTTCCACCGCCCTAAACGAGTTTTTTTGGGCATTAGCGACGAGGTGTTGTGGCACTATATTAATGCCGCCGTGGTGCCCGACGGGCATGGTGTAAAGTTGTTTTATAGCAAGTATTGGGAAGCTGCAATGTATGGAAGTGTGCCTAATATGTGGCCTTCCTTAAAGCGTAGTCGAGTACCTATATCTGTATTGCGTGGTGAATCTTCGGATACGGTGGACACGCTTGCTTGGAAGCGCTGGCAAGCGTTATACCCATTTGTAGGTCTGCCAGAGCACATTCGAGCGATTAACTTTATTGGTTCTGGCCACCTTTTGCCACTAGAACAGCCACTAAAAGTCGCTAACCAGGTTATACGGTGTATGCTTTAAGTGACCTATTTAAATCTCATTAACCAAAGGAGTTAATATGGCAGGAGTGAGTTTGCTAGCGTTGCTTGATGACATAGCCGCCTTATTAGATGACATTGCGGTGTTATCTAAAGTGGCTGCTAAAAATACAGCAGGGGTGCTGGGAGATGATCTAGCGGTTAATGCGGAACAGGTTTCTGGCGTTAGGGCAGAACGTGAACTCCCCGTAGTTTGGGCGGTGGCTAAAGGCTCTTTGATAAATAAAGTGATTCTTGTACCTGCAGCTTTACTCATGAGCTTATATGCGCCCTGGCTAATTACACCGGTATTGATGTTTGGTGGCACTTACTTGTGTTTTGAGGGTGCCGAAAAACTACACCAATGGATTGCCCATAAACCTAAAGAGTCTTCTCCGGAAGAACGAGTGAATCAGTTGAACTTGTCAAAAGCAGATCTACTGGCTTTAGAGAAGGATAAAATTAAAGGTGCTATCCGAACAGACTTTGTGCTTTCGGCTGAAATCGTAGTGATTATATTGGGTTCTGTTGCTGATACTAGTTTTACTAATCAAGTCATTATTGTTGCTGGGCTGGCTATATTTTTTACTATAGCTGTATTTGGCCTTGTTGCTGCTATTGTTAAGATGGATGATTTAGGGCTCTACCTAGTTGAAGCTCAGGCAGCGGGGCGTAAAGGCTACCTGAGTGGATTGCTTGGCCGTGGTTTAGTTAATTCTGCCGCGCCACTGATGCGCACTTTATCTGTGGTGGGTACGGTTGCAATGTTTTTAGTAGGTGGTGGTATTTTAGTCCATGGTTGGTCCTGGCTTTATCAATGGGTTGAGCCCCTCACGAGCCTATGGGCCATGCTCGCTAATTTTACTGTAGGGTTGATAATAGGGCTCTTGGTATTAGGGCTTATTACTGTGATAAAAAAATTGCGCGCTCTAAGCTAACTGATGCCTTTAAGGCCCTTGCTTGCCGTTCAATTCCTTCAGTACAAAGCACCATTGCAGCGGCAAAGTACGCCTGTAATAAAGCGTACATAGCTTCATCTACTGCACCGTAATGGCTCACGTAAGATTGCCTTAAACAACTGTGCCAATTGATCTGCGTGTATGCTTTCATCTCTATATTTTGCCAATCAATAGCAAAACTAAGATCGCTAGGGTTCTGGCTATCGACTCCTGTTACCCTAACATGCCCCCGGCGCATTGCTGGCAATTCTCCTGTGGCATAAGATTCATATTTAGCCAAATCAAATAGGGGATGACCTGAGCTAATGCCGGCGACAGATACTGGGTCTATCAGCACCATTTGTGTGGGCCATTGTTTTAGTGAAGAAAACTTAGGTAGTAATATGTTTTCTAAAAACAAATCACCGTGAAGCCTCACTTGGGGTTGGTCATCAATGGCCTGTAATAATTGGGTTTCACATGCAAGGCGACTAATATTTTTAGAAAGAGGGCAACATTCGTGGTTGTTAATGTTGAGGCTGTCTTGTGTTAAGCAGACCAGTTCAGCGGATGAGGCCATAGTCTCTGCAGCCTGTTTTAAGGTGTCTAAAACATTAGAAGACAAGACGCAGGCTGCGTCGGATGGCGTATGTAACTGCCCAAACACACGTTTGCCTAGATGCGTCTGAAACTGATCTGCCTGCTGCTGGTTAAATACCTTAGCTCGCGCAATTTGACCTACATCGACACATTCTTTGTGATAAGCCATGTCATAACCTGGCGCAGGCTGCTCCCAAGATGCAATGAGCCGAGGGAATAAATCAATCAGGTGAGGCTCTAAATCTTGTAAGTACTGAGCCTCGGCGCGAAGGTTATCCATACCCCACGGGCCAGCTGATTGGTGCCCTTTAGATTGTTTACGTACCCTTTGTGTACCATCGAGCATACTGATGATTTCTGTGCGATCCCAGTAGCCATCCCTTAAAAGAATATCTATAGTGGCAAGATTTGGACGTGTACTGGTGACCATGGAGTACCTCAGTGGTTAAACTGTAATTCGCTTAAGCGCTTGTAAAGTGGAGACGTAACAATTAAATCTTCATGTTTACCTTGTGCTTCTAGTTTACCTTCGTTGAACACCATAATGCGATCAGCGTGCATCACGGTCGCTAACCTATGAGCAATAATGAGGGTAGTGCGGCCTCTCATTAACTCTTGCAGTGCTGCTTGAACCTTGTGTTCGCTGTTTGCGTCTAAGGCGCTGGTTGCTTCATCTAATAATAATATTGATGGGTTCTTCAGCATGGCACGGGCAATGGCTATACGCTGTCTTTGACCACCAGACAGCCGCACACCTTGTTCGCCCAAATAGCTACCATAACCTTCTGGTAAACGATCAATGAACTCGTCTGCATAGGCTTTTTGAGCAACCTGTTCTATTTGTTTTTGTGTAGCGCTAGGATCACCATAGCGAATATTATGTGCAACATCTGCACTGAACAAGGTGGGTTGCTGTGGAACTAAACCTAAATGCCCTCGGAGATCTTGAGGGTTGAGTTGTTTAATATTGTGACCAGCGACTTTAATATGGCCATCCTTAGGGTCATAAAAACGCTGTAACAACTCAAACAATGTGCTTTTTCCAGCACCAGAGGGCCCAACAATAGCTACAGTTTCACCGGCAGCAACGCTAAATGTAATATTCTCTAAAGCTGTTTGGTCTAAGCGAGATGGGTAGCTAAAGCTTACACCTTCAAAAGTGAGTGCCAAAGGGCCATTAGCTAATGCTACAGGTACTTCTGGCGAACTGATTTCTGCTTCTTCAGAGAGTAATTCTAACAGCCGCTCTGTGGCACCTGCAGCCCGCTGTAACTCTCCATATACTTCCGATATGGTGGCCACTGCCATAGCAACCATGAGGGCGTAAAAAACAAATGCTGCAAGCTCACCAGAACTGATGTGGCCGCTCGCAACATCCTGAGCACCCACCCAAATCATGCTGGAAAGGCCTGTAAAGACCAACGTCATCGCCACCACGATAAGAATTGAACGTTGTAAAATACGTTTTTTGGCAATGTTAAATGCTTTCTCTACTTCTATACCAAACGCTGTAGTTTCTTCTGCTTCACGGGTAAAGCTTTGTACTACTTTAATATTTTGTACAATTTCGCCAGCATAAGTGCCTATGTCAGCTACTCTATCTTGGCTTAAACGAGAAAGCTTTCGTACTCTGCGTCCATAAAGAATCATAGGGAAGATGATTAATGGAACGCTGGCAAGAACGATTAATGCTAACTTAGGGTTGGTAATAAGCATCATTACTAAACCACCAACAAAGGTTAAGCTGCTGCGAAGGGCCATAGAAATAGAAGAGCCAATAATTGACTGTAATAACGTGGTGTCAGTAGTGAGTCGAGCATTAATTTCTCCGCTACGATTAACCTCAAAATAATAGGGATCTAGGGTTAACAAGTGATTAAATACCGCTAAACGCACGTCGTTGCTTACTCGCTCGCCTAGCCATGACACTAGATAAAAGCGAGTAAAAGTGCCAGCTGCCATCAAAAAGGTAATTATTGCCAACACTAGCATGGCTTGGTTTAATCGGCTGGGGTCAGCTGAGTCAAACCCTTGATCGATTAAGAGACGAATACCTTGCCCCAGAGCAAGAGAAACTCCAGCCGTCAAAATTAAAGCTAAAGCCGCACCAAACACCATTTTCTTGTAGGGTGTAATAAAGGGCAATAGCCTCATCAATAATCGCAAATCTTGCTGTTTGTGCGGTGTTTGAGTGGTGTTGTCAGAAGTCATTTTATGCTCAAAAAGTTTACGCCTGAGTACCTATGTGTGGGCAGACTGTCTATTTACAATTGTGCTAGGTAAATGCTGGGGAAATGGTTAGCTAAACCCATGGTTAATTTTATCATCGATAAGCTATACTGCGGTTTAATTCTGTCAAGTTAGTTACTTATAATGCACCTCTCACTGTTAAGTTTAAGCAAGGCTCGCAGCCCAATTGGGCTGCTTAAGCTTATGACTTTTGCCATGCCATTTAGTTTTGGTGTGTGGATGGCGTTGTTCAATAATTTTGCTATAGAGCAAGGAGGGTTGAATGGTGCCCATATTGGTGTGTTGCAATCTTGGCGTGAAGTGCCTGGTTTTTTAGCTTTTGGTGCGGTATTTTTACTCGTTATCATTGCCGAACAACGCTTAGCGATATGGTCCTTAATAATGCTTGGTGTCGGTACTGTCTTGACAGGATGGTTGCCAAGTTTTAGTGGGTTATTAGTGACGACCATGTTGATGTCTGTTGGATTTCATTATTACGAAACAATGAAGCAGTCATTAGCTTTGCAGTGGTTTAGTAAGGAAGAGGCACCCGTTGAGTTAGGGCGCTTAATGTCAATTGGTGCAGCATCATCTTTACTTGCTTATGGTTGGGTATGGGCTGCGTTGCAAGTGTTCCATCTGCCTGTAGCATGGGTCTATGTTTTTGGTGGGGGCGTAACAATTGCGCTAGCGCTTATTGCTTTAGTTGTGTTTCCTCAATATAAATCTAAGGTTCCACAAACAAAGAAATTAATTTTACGCAAACGTTATAGCCTTTATTACGCTTTGGTTTTTATGGGTGGTGGCCGCCGACAAATATTCGTAGTGTTTGCCGCATTAATGATGGTGGAACGTTTTGGTTTTGGTGCTGATGAAGTAGCATTAATGTTCCTAGTGAATGGCCTTTTAAGCATGTGGCTAGCACCAAAAATAGGGGGCTTAGTGGCCCGGTGGGGTGAAAAACGGGCCCTGACTGTTGAATATATTGGTTTAATACTTGTGTTCTTGGCTTATAGTGTCGTGGAATGGGCGCCCTTAGCGGTGCTTTTATATCTACTAGACCATGTGTTGTTTGCTATGGCTATTGCACAAAAAACCTATTTTCAAAAAATAGCAGACCCTGCTGATATGGCATCTACAGCAGGAGTTTCCTTTACCATTAATCATATAGCCGCTGTAGTGTTACCTGCACTAATGGGGCTCTTGTGGTTAGTCTCACCTTCATGGGTATTTATATTAGGTGCGCTCATGGCTGCTATCTCACTAATGTTAGCTCGCTGGGTGCCCTCTAAACCCACTAGTGGCAAAGAATGGCAAAACCCTTTTAGTGCAAAACCAAGCTAAGTGCGTTGGGTATCCGGGTGAGCTTGCTGAAACGCACTTTGCTGGTTGCACCAGATTACTCGTTGATTAATGCTAGGGTAGGGGGTCATATCTAGTTTAAAGCGGTTGGCATTAAATACTTGTGGCACCAAAAAGGTATCTAGTAAATTAGCCTGATTATTTTGTGCATTAGCATCAATGTAAGCCTCAATCGAAGTGAAGGCAAGTTTGATCCAGTGGTAATACCACGCCATTTTTTCGGTTTCATTGTGAGCCATGTCATCAACAAGGTAGCGCAGTACCCGAAGGTTGTTGAGTGGGTGAATATCACAAGCGATGGTATAGGCCTGCGCTCGAAGGTGTGCTTTTTCCAGGGCCCCTTGAGGCAATAGAGGTTGCTGTGTGTAGGTTTCATCCAACCATTCTATGATGGCAATAGATTGGGTGATCACTTGGCCATCAACGCTTAAGCTAGGTATGAGCCCCTGTGGGTTTTTGGCTAAATATAAATCACTCTGTTGCTCTTGATGAAGCAAGTTAATTAACACTTTTTTGTAGCGAATACCTTTTAAATTAAGTGCAATTCTCACCCGATAAGCCGCAGAAGATAGGGGGTAGTCGTATAAAATAATTTCTTTGCTCATTTCATTAGGCCATACTCATGGAGATAAAGGCTGATATCCTCTATGCTATCAGACACTGTTACTTATGCAACTAGATGATCGATCACTTATGCCTATAGACTCCTCTAACGTTAGTCTCAATCTTGACCGGTTTTTGCCATACCGATTAAACCGCTTGGCTCACAAGGTGGGGGTTTCGCTTGCAACTATATACACTGATGCCTTTGGTATTAGTCGCTCACAATGGCGGGTTATAGCGCTATTGGGCCAACACCAAAGGCTTACTGCAAAACAGATTTGTACCATGACCCATATGGATAAAGTAAAGGTGTCTCGTGCTGTAAACGGTTTGGTGAAATTGAATTACTTACAAACCACACCAGATAAAGCCGACAAAAGGGCTGTGTTACTAACCCAATCTGTACAGGGAAAAGAGCTCTTTCAGGTCATGGTGCCGAAAGTCCAAGCTTGGGAAGAGGACTTTCTGAAAAAATTATCAGCACAAGAGATTAGCCAGTTAGCCACTATTATTGACAAGCTTGACCCGTCTAATGAGTATTAAGTTTAACGCTGAAGAAAAAGCTGATTTAATAGACTGATTACAGAATTATTGCGACACAGAATTAGACCGAAAACTAGGCAGCTTTGAGGCCGAATTTTTAATGGATTTTATAAGCAAAACCATGGGGCCACTTTATTCCAATCGTGGTATCTACGACGCCCAAGCTCTATTATAGGAGCAACTGAATATGGTTGAGAATTAATTTGTCAGTTAGAAAAACACCACCAAAAAAATACTAGTTTGCCCAGTGGTGGCTAATGTCATTAAATAATGGGTCATGAATGTTTAATTTTTTTAGGTAAGATAACGTATTGTTAAAATAATCGATATTACTACCTCGGCCGCCATGGGCTTGGCCTATCATACTGGCACACTGGGCGGTGTCAAAATCCACGTATTGTTTATGCTGCTTATCTGCAACAAAGGTAATGGCAGTCACTGTTCCATTATCAGTAGCTACTTGGCACTTATGTGGCTGGTAAAACATGGTTACCATTTCTCGTAACCACAAGTTTTTAAAATCTTCTTGTTTAGATGTTTTAGAAATACGAAATGCTACGCCTTCGCAATAGCCACCCTCTCGCAACGATAACACTAATCCAGGACACTCTTGAGTGCCTCGATGAACTGTAGACAATGAATTGAAACCTCTTTGTAAACCGTCAACTTTTCCTTGCCTACTCTCCACCACCTGCATTTCTGGGTTCCACAATAAAGACCCATAAGCAAAAACCCATAATTCCTCAGGCAAAGGGTTCTTTACTAGGTAGCGATCTAGGGCGTGTAGGATTTGGTTCTTTGGGTAGGGTGCCATAACTCTTCCTGTATATACAAAGCTTGCTTCTTTATTGAAGCAGGCTTTGTGCTGTCATATCAAATGCGCGTTGCCAAGCCTTGTTATTACTATGAATTTAATTCCTAGTAACGTCGCCTTTTGCTGCAAACTCAGCAGCTTTTAATGGGCTACGGCTAGAGATATAGTCCTTGAGAACTTCTGCGTCTACAAACCCTGAGTTTACAAAGTTAGCGTGGTCTGACAAGCGAGGATAGCCATCGCCACCCGAAGCCATGTAAGCGTTAATTGCTAAGCGGTAGGTTTTATTTGGTTCAACAATCTTACCTGCAACAGTTGCACTAATAATGCTTTTGCCATTCATAGTGATTTCTACACCTGCAAACTGAGCAAAGGCGCCGCTGCCAGATTCTTTATTAGCGGCTACTTCAAGGTAAGGCATTAATTCAGCACCAGTTAAATCGACGTAAGCCACAGCGTTTGCAAAAGGCTGCACTTTAAGTACGTCCTTATAAGTGATGTCGCCCGCTGGCATATCGTCGCGGATACCACCAGAATTCATGATGCCTAAATCGGCCTGTACTCGAGCCATTTGCGCTAAGGCAATGAGGTTGCCTAGGTTGGTTTCACTAGTACGAACTTGCTCACGAGCTCCAACAAATACCTCATCAGCATTGCCAATAACCTGCATTAGCTGCTCTTGGCCTTTGTTCTGATATGGCTCAAGCATCGCTTTAAGGGTTTCATCAGCTACGATTTCTTTATCAACAAAGACCCTTACCTTTTCACCATCGATGACTACTTTCTTCTTTAAGTTAACTGGGATCAACTGATAGTTAATTACAGAAATTTCACCATTACGTACTTGTAAATCTAAACGGCCTACGTACTTTCCCCATTCCTTGGCTTGTATGATTAATGTATCGTTTTGTACATCGGGGCTAAAGGTTGCGGTTTGACTGTGGCCACCCACAATTACATCTAGGCCATCTACGGCATTGGCTAAGGTTACATCACCAGGAGCGTTACCACCGCTTTGACCAAAGCGGTAGTGGCCCATGTGGGTAACTGCGATGACTAAGTCGCTGTTCGCAGCTAATTCAGGCACGATTTTTTTCGCCACTTCAACTGGTGATTGAATTTCTAGGCCACCTAAGAATTCAGGATTACCAATACGCACAGTATCTTGCGTAGTGAAGCCAACCACAGCGACTTTAAGGCCGTCTAAGTTAAACATTTCGTGACTCTTAAACAGAGGCATGCCAGTGTCTTTGTTTAATATGTTAGCTGACAAAAACGGGAAACGCGCCCAATCATGTTGTTGGCGTAACACAGAAATTGGATTATCGAACTCGTGGTTACCAAGAGCCATGGCATCGTAGGACATGTAGTTCATGCCCTTAAAATCTGGTTCTGCATCTTGCAGATCAGATTCTGGTACGCCAGTATTTATATCGCCACCAGATAAAAGTAAAGTGTGGCCGCCGTTATCAGCGACTTCGTCACGAATGCCTTGAATTAAAGCAGCACGCGCAGCCATACCATATTCGCCGTTGCGGTTGGGCCAAAAGCGACCGTGGTGATCATTGGTATGCAGTATAGTTAAATTATAGGTCTGGTCAGTGGCGGAAGCTAAAGCATTTTGACTAGCAAAAGCTAAACCTGCAATACAGCTTAACAACACGCAACGTTTGATAGAATTGATCATAAGGTTCTCATTTTTTTTATTAGAATAATCTCTGTTAAACATCAACAAAACGCCATGAACTTAATTAATTTTACAAGGAATGAAAAAAAACACAATGCGTGATAATGGATTTTATTAAACTAAAGCCGAGTATAGTGGTTAACCCTACTTGCAGTTTATGTGGGTGCCGCAACGTAAAAGAATTACCCTGTTAATGGTCGTCTCACTAAGCAAATGCCGTACTTATCAACTTGTATGCGCTTTTATTAGTGAGTTTTTTCTTTTATTTCACCACCTAAAGGTACACTCATGCCTGTCTTGGTTCGACTCATGACTACTGAAGTTCGAAAACGTTTAACGTTGTTATCCTCAAAAAATAAACGATGGGTCAGTCTTTCAAAATCTTCTACATCTTTACCTAACACAACCATAGCGAAATCTGCCTCACCTGTTATGTAGTAACACTGTTGAACCTGCGGTTCTGTCATTACTTTGTTACGAAATGAATCCAATTGGTAGGATTTCTCCTGCTCCATTTCAACAAAAATTAGAAATGTCATACTGTAGCCTGCGGCCGCTTGAGAAATTAAGGCGGTTTCTCGCTCAATGATACCGGTGGAGCGAAAGTGCTTTATTCGTCTTTGAACCGTTGCTACTGACAATCCTGTTTCAGACGCAATAGATTCCAGTTTTTCTCGTGAATTTTCTTGTAACAAATGGAGTATTTTTCGATCACTATGGTCCAAGCTTTTCATTTGATTCCCTTCAACTCAATGTTTGTAAACTCAAGCGTAAAGCAGTGTGTTGCTCTAATCACCTCATATTAAAGCATGGTTTAGATAAATTTAATCACATGTGGGCAATATATTGATCAATATAAGCCGATTGATACTGATATTATTATTGCTTATGCTTTCTGATAATTTTGGTCATACACAAGTAAACTCATCCTCAAAGATTCGTTTTATGTATGAAAAATAACATTATAGTTAGAAAGAACTGTGGATAATATTGACTAAAATTGACACCCATCTAGTCAGAATATTACTTGTTAAAAAACCTAAGCGTGTGACACTATAGTTGCTCAGATATCAGCCTAATGATCGGTATGCCCTTAACTTTAAATCGTACTTTTGTTCGTCTAATACCATGGATTTTTGTATGGGTATGGAGTACTGGGTTTTTAGTGGCCAAACTAGGTAAATCCTATGCTGAGCCTTTTACTTTACTTAGTTATCGTTTTGCCTTCGCCCTGGCGGTACTGTGGGTAATCACTAAGTTATTTAATAGCCGGTGGCCCTCAACATGGCGATTAACTGCGCATTGTATGGTGGTCGGGTTGTTGCTGCACGGAGTCTATTTGGGTGGCATTTTTAAAGCCATCTCCTTAGGTATGCCAGCGGGATTAAGTGCCATGGTAATTGGCTTACAGCCCCTAACCATGGCCTTATTTGCGGGGCTTATGCTAGGGGAACGGGTATCCAAACGCCAGTGGTTAGGTTTGGTTATGGGTTTGGCTGGGCTCTACCTTGTGCTTGGAGAGCAGTTTGCTTTAGACGCAAGTACCCTTTTTGACGGCTTTTCTGGCTGGTCTCCAATACTGGCAGGTGCGGCACTGGTGGCCATTTCTTTTGGTACGCTCTATCAAAAGAAATATTGTCATGGGGTAGATCACCTAACTTCCATCTGGTGGCAATACGCCGCCGCCATGCTATTTAGTTTGACTATTGCCCTGACTTTTGAAACACGTGTTGTCGATTGGCAATGGCAGTTTATCGTTAGCTTGTCTTGGCAGGTTTTAGCCTTGTCTATTGGTGCGGTGTTATTACTGATGATTATGATGCGTCAAGGTGCTGCAGCAAAAGTGGGTAGCCTGTTTTATCTGGTGCCACCAGCAGTGGCAATACAGGCGTGGTTTTTATTTGGCGAAGCTATGGGCCCACAGGGTTTAGTAGGTATTGCTTTAATTGCTGCTGGCGTGGCTCAGGCTATGTGGCCAAGCCGCAAGTCATTATAAAATTAAATATTTCTTGGAGTTTTTTACATGACATCATCAACTGCCGTTTTATCGGGCCGGTTAGATTTTTTTCAAAATCCTAAAGCTGATGCTAACTTAGTTTATGGCCCCCAGCGCCAAGCTATGTTGAGTGTGGCTAAAGGGGAGCAGGCATTAGAAATGATTTCAACTTGGCCTAATTACCAAGTTACAGACTTACATCTACTTACTAGTATGGCTGAGCAGGCTAATATACGCCAAATTTATTATAAAGATGAAAGTACTCGGTTTGGTCTAAAGAGTTTTAAAGCCTTAGGTGGTGCCTATGCCGTAACCCAGTTCTTACAACAGCATTTAGGCCAATTAAATGGTGAAAAACCAACAATGGTGCAGCTACTGTCTGGGCAATACAAAGAACAACTAAAAGATGTAGTCGTTAGTTGTGCAACTGACGGCAATCATGGTCGATCTGTAGCTTGGGGAGCACAAATGTTTGGTTGCCAGTGTATTATTTATATCCATCGTGATGTTTCTGCTGGCCGTCAAGCAGCTATGGAGGCCTATGCTGCCCGGGTGATTCGTATCAAGGGTAATTATGATGAGTCTGTGCGACAAGCCGCGATAGATGCAGAGCAGTATGGCCGTTCGATTATTTCTGATACTAGCTATCAAGGCTATACAGAGGTGCCAGCCAATGTAGCTTTGGGCTATACAGTAATGTTGTCTGAAGCAGTAGAACAATTAAATGGTGTCATACCAACCCACGTTTTTATCCAAGCTGGGGTTGGTGGCTTAGCAGCAGCTGTTTGTGGCTACTTTTGGGACTTATGGGCAGAACAACGCCCTCGGTTTGTGGTGGTAGAACCGGAGGCTGCAAACTGCTTGCAAGAAAGTGCCAAGGCGGGAGAGTTAAAGGTAGTGGAAGGCGATTTAGATACATTAATGGCAGGTTTGGCGTGTGGAGAAGTCTCTCATATCGCTTGGGATATATTAGATCAAGGCGCGGACGACTTTATCACCTTGAGTGAAGATGCCGTGGCTCCATGTATGCAAGCCTTGGAACAAAACAACCCAAGTATTGAAGCTGGTGAATCTGCTGTTGCAGGCTTAGCTGCGTGTATTATTGGTGGGCAACACCCACAATGGCGAGCAGCTTTAGGGCTTACCGAACAAAGCACAGTGTTAGTGTTAGGTACAGAGGGGGCTACAGATCCTGAGCTTTATCAGCAATTAGTTTTTGGCGCTTAAAAACGTTTAAACAAACCAAGGTACATACAATGACTCAATACCCATTAACAAAGGCACCACAGCGACAGTTCTCTTTAGTTGAATTTGAGCATCGCATGGCGCGTGCACAAGCGATGATGCGAGAACTTAATTTAGATGGTGTATTGCTGACAACTGAAACTAATGTACGCTACTTTTCTGGGTATTTTACCCAGTTTTGGCAAAGCCCTACACGGCCTTGGTTTTTAATCTTACCTGCAGTTGGCAAACCTATTGCTGTGATACCCACCATTGGTGTAGTGGGCATGAGCAATACTTGGGTAGATGACGTGCGTGCTTGGCCCTCACCATTCCCAGAAGATGATGGGGTAAGCCTGCTCAGCCAAACATTAGCTGAGTTACCTAAGCGTTTTGGCCGTTTAGGTATGACCCTTGGGCGAGAAACACATTTGCGCATGCCGCAGCAGCAAGTTCAGTCCTTGTATGCATCAAGTCATTTTGAATTGGTTGATGTGAGTCATAAAATATTGCACTTGCGTAGCATTAAATCTACTGCTGAAATTAATCGAGTTGCTCACATATGTAATGTCACTTCTAAAGCCTTTAGCCAATTGCCTAGCTTCGCCAAGATAGGCATGACTGAACGTGATGTGGTGGCAGAATTTAGAATGGAACTGCTACGCCAAGGGGCAGACCATTCTCCTTTTATTGTGTCCTCTTCTGGTGCAGATGGCTACGACGACATTATTATGGGACCAACGGATAGGGTGGTTGAAGAGGGTGATTTGTTGATCATTGATACGGGTACCGTGTGGCAAGGTTATTTTTGTGACTTTGACCGTAATTGGTGTTTTGGTGACTGTTCACAAGAAACAAAAGCCGCCTACGCTAATGTCTATGCAGCCACAGATGCTGGTTTTGCTGCCGCAAAACCAGGTAATACCACCAGCGATTTATATCGTGCTATGTGGCCCATTATGCAAGCCGGTGGTGCCCTAGGAAATGATGTAGGACGCTTAGGCCATGGCCTTGGTTCTGACCTCACGGAATGGCCATCTAATACTGCAACTGATGAAACCCTTTTAGAAGTGGGCATGATCATGACCTTAGAACCAGGTATGTCTTATTTAAATGGTGATGGAAAAGTGAAGCAAATGGTTCACGAAGAAAATATTGTGATCACCGAAGAGGGTGCTCAATGGTTATCGCTCAGGGCTGCACCGCAACTGCCACTATTAGGTTAAATCTTTATTAGTTCTTTGACCCATGCGTCTACAAGATAGTTTGGCGGCGCATTTTTTTTATGAATAACTGCATAATCTGTAGTGTATCGAAAATGGCTAGCACACAAAGGTTTCATTTTGCCTTGCTGTATCCACTGGTTGGCATAGTGGGTAGGTAAGTAGCCGATAAAACACCCTGTCATAATAAGAAAGGCTACGCCCTCTCTATCTGTCGCAGTAGAGGTCGTTTTGAGTGCTTGATATTGCAGTTTAATGGCTGCTGTTTGAGCATAGGCAGGAGCCACTGCGTCATAATTTGGGACTAAAGAAATCACACCTTGTTGCTCTGCAATGTCAAATAATGGATGGTGGTGGCTACAATATAAATGAGACTCCTCTTCATAAAGGGGAATATACTCTAGTTCAGCAATTTTCCTTAGGCGGGGTATAGCGCCTACGTGTAAACGACCATCTAACACGGCTTTTTCAACTTCATTGGGCGGCATCATGCTGATGTTTATACCTATATCGATAGCCTGCAGCTTTAATTGACGAAGGGCATTGGTGATCTTCATGTGCGGCAGAGTCACTAGATTGTCAGCGATGCCGATGTTCATATCGCCTTTGAGCTGATCGTGTAATGCATTGACTCGAATACGAAAACCTTCAATAGAAGTAAATAACTGTAAAATGGCTTCATAAACCTGTTGCCCTGAATCTGTCACAGAGAAACCAGCTCGCCCACGCTGGCATAGGCGCAAGCCTAAACGAGTTTCTAAATCTCCCATTGCCATACTAATAGCAGCCCTACTGATATTGAGCTCAACTTCAGCTGCCGCGAAACCGCCAGCCTCAACAATGGCTTTATAGATTCGCAACAGGCGCAAATCAATATCTGATAAGCGATTTAAACCGAGGTGTGTAGACATAGTGGTTAGTTAATCATTTAGTTAAGTTAATGTAATTAACTTAATATTTAACTGTCCTAAGTGCAAGTCTAAACTATATTTATTATTACTAATGGAGTTTCGATATGAGTTTTGAATCATTGACTGGTGGTTTAAGTCGTGAAAAGCTTGAAGCCTACTGGATGCCGTATACGGCTAACCGTCAGTTTAAAGACAATCCACGCATGATCGTGTCAGCTGAACAAAGCCACTATATTACTGCTGATGGACGCCGCATTTATGACGGCCTTTCAGGTTTGTGGTGTTGTGGTTTTGGCCATAATAGGCCAGAAATTGCAGAAGCTGTGTATAAACAAATGAAAACTATGGACTATGCGCCAGCATTTCAGCATGGTCATCCAAAGGCGTTTGAACTAGCAGACCGGTTGGCCAAGATGACTCCAGAAGGTTTGGATTATGTATTTTTTACTAATTCTGGTTCAGAATCTGCTGACACCTCATTAAAAATGGCTCGTGCCTACTGGCGTCAATGTGGTCAGCCAAGCAAAACCAAATTAATTGGTCGCAGCAAGGGTTACCATGGGGTAAATTTTGGTGGCATTAGTGTGGGTGGCATAGCCGCAAACCGTAAAATGTATGGCCCTGGTATAGATGCTGATCATTTACCTCATACATTATTACCCCATAATGCCTTCAGTAAAGGCATGCCAGAGCATGGTATAGAGCTTGCAGATGAGTTATTAGAACAAATTGCTTTGCATGACGCATCAAATATTGCGGCTGTTATTGTAGAACCTTTCGCTGGTTCAGCGGGGGTAGTTGTGCCACCAGAGGGTTATTTGCAGCGCTTGCGTAAAATCTGTGATGACCACAATATTTTGTTGATATTTGATGAAGTAATTACTGGCTTTGGGCGAGCAGGGGCAGCTTTTGGAGCTGATGCATTTGGTGTGATTCCTGATATTATGAACCTTGCCAAAGGCATTACTAATGGCTCTATTCCAATGGGTGCCGTGGTTGCAAAAAGTGAGATCTATCACACCTTTATGGATGCTGGTGGGCCTGAGTATATGGTGGAATTCCCCCATGGTTATACTTATTCTGGACACCCCGTGGCGTGCGCAGCAGGCTTAGCTGCCATGGACGTTTTCGAGAATGACCAGTTAGCCCAGCGTGCTGCAGACCTTTCACCACACTTTGAAGACGCTATCCATAGCTTAAAAGGCTTGAACTATATTAGCGACATTCGCAACTACGGTTTAGCTGGGGCGTTAACTATTGAAGCCTACCCAGGTGAGCCTGCCAGACGTCCTTACGAAATTGCAATGAAAGCGTGGGACCTTGGTTTTTATGTGCGCTATGGTGGTGATACTATACAGTTAGGGCCCAATTTTGTGAGCGAAAAAGAAGACATTACTCGCTTAGTTAATGCGCTAGGTGATGCCATCCAAAGTTTGGATTAACCTTTAGTTAGATATTTAGCCAATAGTGCTTGTGCTCTTGCAAGAGTACTATTGTTACAGATAACCAATCAAGTCCTTGATGAGGACAGTGAGGAAGCACAATGCAAGTTGTAGGACACTTTATTAACGGCGAAATGGTTGCCGACACTCAGCGCGTACAAGACGTATTTAACCCAGCCACTGGTGAGGTTGTGCGTCAAGTGGCGTTAGCCAGTAAAACGACTGTAGAAGAAGCTATTAGTGCAGCGCAGGCAGCTTTTCCAGGGTGGAGAAATACGCCACCACAAAAGCGTGCGCGGGTTATGTTTCGTTTTAAGCAGTTGCTTGAAGAAAATTCTGACAAAATTTGTGCAGCACTTACCAACGAACATGGCAAAGTTCTTGATGATGCTGCTGGTGAGCTCATCCGTGGCATTGAAGTAGTTGAATATGCTTGTGGCGCACCAACATTATTAAAAGGTGAGCACAGTAAAAATGTTGGGCCGGCAATTGATAGCTGGTCTGAATTTCAACCCTTGGGTGTAGTTGCTGGAATTACGCCATTTAACTTCCCCGCTATGGTGCCTATGTGGATGTTCCCCATGGCCATAGCGTGTGGTAATACGTTCATCCTTAAGCCTTCTGAGCGCGACCCAAGTGCCCCTCTTCTTATTGGCCAGTTACTTAAAGAAGCCGGTTTGCCAGATGGCGTATTTAATATCGTTAATGGTGACAAGCTTGCTGTAGATACCATTCTTGAAGATTCTCGTGTTCAGGCCGTAAGCTTCGTAGGCTCTACGCCAATTGCCGAGTATATTTATGCTACGGGCACTGCCAATGGCAAACGTGTACAGGCCCTTGGTGGTGCCAAAAATCACGCTATCATCATGCCTGATGCAGATATGGATAATGCGGTAAACGCTCTTATGGGTGCTGCTTATGGCTCATGTGGCGAACGCTGCATGGCTATCTCTGTGGCTGTGTGTGTAGGTGATGCAGCTGCTGACGAACTGGTAGCCAAACTAAAACCTCAAGTAGAAGCACTAAAAGTAGGCAATGGCACCGATATTAGCAACGAAATGGGCCCACTAATTACTGCAGCAGCTCAAGAGCGTGTACGCAGTCTAGTAGCGCAAGGTGTTGAGCAAGGAGCAGAGTTAGTTGTTGATGGCAGCGCACTAGTCGTTGACGGCCATGAAAATGGCTTTTTTGTAGGCGGTTGTTTATTCGATAAAGTCACCAAAGACATGGTGGTTTATCAAGAAGAAATCTTTGGCCCTGTATTATGTGTAGTACGTGTTGATACTATGCAAGAAGCTATGCAGCTAATTGATGACCATGAATTTGGCAATGGTACTTGCATATTCACCCGAGATGGTGAAGCAGCACGTTACTTCTCCGATAATATTAAAGTGGGCATGGTGGGTATCAATGTTCCTCTTCCTGTGCCAGTTGCTTATCATAGTTTTGGTGGTTGGAAGCGTTCTTTATTTGGTGATTTAGGTGCTCATGGCCCTGATGCTATTCGTTTTTACACACGACGTAAAACAGTAACTCAGCGCTGGCCTTCCAGTGGTGTGCGTGATGGCAAGCAATTTGCCTTTCCTTCTTAATCTAAAGGATTAGGAAGTACTTAAAAAGCCTGGCATTTGCTGGGCTTTTTTGTGGCCAATTTCACTCAAGATAGCTTTATTTACCTTTATGCCTTAAGTTTTGTGCGGCTTTACTTTAAAATCACATGCTAGGCACTATTACATAAAGGCGATTTAAGTCATGGGTTTATTTTCGAGTATTAAAGAATTTTTATTCCGACCTGCTGAAGAGGGCGCTGACAGCAAAGGCGCCAAAACGAGTCAGCATCATGAACACAGTGGGTTTAGTATTGAAACCCAGCCTCTAAAAGAAGGGGGTAGTTTTCGGGTACAGGGGTGGATTCGTAAAGATGGTAAAGAGCACCACTTTATTCGCGCCGATCAGTCTCACAGTATTGAAGGCGGCCATGAGTTAAGTTTATTCAAAGCTAAGCAATGTATCGATCAGCTTGGTGATAACCTGTTTAAGTGACATTGCCTAACACCTCAGACTAAACGCCTGTCAAAGATAAGTGTTGAGCCTCGCTCAATACCGCTAAGCACTGCCAACCCATATGGTTGCCAGTGCTTTTTAGCGTGAGATTGATTACGACCTAGGCTTTCACGTTTAGCTCTAGTACAGGCTTGCCCGTGGCAATAGCACTAATTTTGGCTTCTACAAATAATTCGCCATCCAGTTCTGAAATAACATGTTTATTATCATGCCGAATAATAATATCTACGTCGCCAGCGCCCGCAGATTTAGCCAAGGTGTGGGCTTGTAGTCTAACAATAGCTTCAGCTTGACTAAATGCATCTGATAAATCTGCAGAATCAAATGGAGTTGCACCGTTGAAGACGCGAAAAATACCTTGAGTGGGCTGAGTAATAACAATTTCTGAACGCTGTACTACGCTGCCCATAACCGCACCAACGGCGTTTGCTACATGGCCGTACTGGGGCAATATTAGGTCTAAGCTAAGACTCTTTGCCGCTTTTGGATAATAGGTTGCTGCTGGTGCGCCCACTGCAACGAGTGGGTGGCTTTTGCCGAAGTTAATACCAAATAGGGCATTTTCATCATCCTTGCTGCCATTTTTAAGGATGAGTTTTCCCATTAATGCTGCCAAATTTTTAGAGCGTGCTTCATTCAGCAGGTTTTCTTGGTGCAGACCTGCTTCTAGTAAGGTTTGGCAGATGGCGTCATTCATCAAAGTAAACACCCTTTCTGCAGGTTCTTGTGCATTGCCTTTTTCCCAAGAACCCAAACCATAAAGGTAACGCATTTGGCGTGCCCAGATTTGCGCTGCAAGTTTTGCGCCCTCAACACTCCAGTGGCTGCTGTTGCCCAGCACGTGGGCAGCGTCTGAGGGGGTAAAACCAGAATAAATCACCATGCCTTTGCGTTCTAGGCGTGCCATAGCTTTAGCTAAGTCTTGGTTATTAAACACCAAGGTTTCCATCTCAGCCGGCTCATGTTCCAGCATGTCCCATGCTTGCTGTTCGATAGGAGTAAACTGGTTGATGAGCGCTTGGTTGCGCTCTAAGCGCGTAACAAAACGGTTATGCCTTGGAGTAGGGGTGTCATCCAAGTGGGCCTGCAGGCGCTTTAAAACTGTGGGATATTGATGAGCTAACAAACTCAATGGCACTACGCGCCTTGGGCCTAAAGCCACACTGCCCGCATGAAACCGCACTTCACTGTCGCCACCTAAGCCGATAGAGTATACCTTGACGGTCTCTACCATAGGTTGCCAATCGCCTACACGGGCGCCTTCACTAGCCAGTTCAGGCTGTCCATTAGTGACAATGGCAATGTCTGTTGTAGTGCCCCCCATATCAGCAATAATGGCGTTGCGACTGCCAGAAAGGGCACAGGCACCTATGACGCTAGCGGCAGGACCCGACAATATAGTGGTTACTGGGTGAACAAGAGCAGTTTCTGCGTTAACAATAGAGCCATCACCCTTAACAATCATTAATGGGGCTTGGATATTAAGTTCTTGTAAAATGGTTTCTACAGCTTGAATTAAATCTTGAATAAACGGAATCATACGGGCGTTGAGTGACGCGGTTAATGCACGTCGAGGTGCGCCTAGGCTGGTAGCAAGCTCGTGGCCACAGGTGACCGGCATGCTTGTAAGTTTAGTAACTAAGGTTTGCAGTTGAATTTCGTGGCTTGGGTTACGGACCCCAAACTGTGCCGACACAGAAAAAGCAGACACTTTATCTTTGTTGGCTAAAATGGCGGCCGTAGCCGTTTCAATATCTAACGGCTTTACTTGCCTGCCTGAGGCATCATGGCCACCGTCCAGACGAATAATTAGGCTGTCATCTAAAATCTCCCCCAACCCACTCTTTTTAACTTGAGCTTCGCTTAGGCCCGCTAATAGGGCGCAGACAGGCGCCCCATTGCCTTCAACCACAGCATTAGTGGTGAGTGTGGTTGATAAAGACACCATTTCAATGTTGGCTAATAACTCGGCAGGCACTTTGCCGATAGATTCCCCAATACCAATGGCCAAGTTGTGGCGTGTTGTTAGGCTTTTTACTGCCGCCAGCACTTGGTTTTGTTCATTGATGATGACAGCATCTGTGTAAGTGCCTCCAGTGTCGATGCCTAGGCGTAAGGACATGATAATTAAACTCTCACAAAAGGTTATTCTTGGCGGCATTTTGCCCTGAGTAAAAGACTAACGCAAGCTCATTTTAAGTGCCCGAAATGGAGCGGCACCTGCGGGTTTAAAAGCGTCATAGCAGGTACCTAAATGAAGTTGTTCGTGAGGCTTGTTTTAGAAGCCAGTATGCCCTTTAATGGCGGTTGAAATATTTATCAAAAGGAGCTCGCTATGAGCAAAGTTGCATTTATCGGTTTAGGAGTGATGGGGTATCCCATGGCAGGACATCTGGCAGCACAGGGTCATCAAGTGTGTGTGTATAACCGTACCATGACAAAGTCTGAATCTTGGCAAGGCCAGTATGGGGGACACTTAGCGATCTCTCCGTCAGCAGCAGCTTTGGAAGCTGATTTTGTATTTACCTGTGTTGGTAATGACGATGATTTATGCAGTGTAGTTTATGGTGACCAAGGTGTATTGTCTGGCATGGCTGCTGGTTCGGTATTAATAGACCATACAACAGCGTCTGCCCAGGTCGCTCGTGAAATTGCAGTGATTGCTGCTCAGCGAGGTGTTGGGTTTGTTGATGCGCCTGTTTCTGGCGGTCAGGCTGGCGCAGAAAATGGTGCTTTGGCTATTATGTGCGGCGGCAATGATGAGGATTACCAAAGAGCCCAGCCAATTATGCAGGCTTATGCAAAAACCACGACCCATTTAGGCCCTGTTGGTAATGGTCAACTCACTAAGATGGTTAATCAAATTTGTATCGCTGGCTTAGTGCAGGGGCTTGCAGAGGGGGTTGCCTTTGCTATTAATGCGGGCTTAGATGCAAAACAAGCCCTAGGGGCAATAGGTGGTGGCGCTGCCGGCTCATGGCAAATGCATAACCGTGGAGAAACTATGGTGGACGATGAATTTGAATTTGGCTTTGCTGTAGACTGGATGCGAAAGGATCTAGGCATTTGCATAACAGAAGCGCAGAGCAATGGTTCACAGATACCTGTGGCTCAAATGGTTGACGATTTTTATGAGCAAGTTCAAGCCCGTGGTGGAAACCGTTGGGACACATCTAGCTTACTGCGCCGTTTACCTAGAAAAGATAGGTGATAAACCGACTGGTTTAAGCCCTTTTTTGGCTAACTAAATGCGCCTGGTAGAGATTAGACGGTTTAGCAAATGGGCTGCCTAAGAAAAGTGTACGCAGTATAGGAAATAAGTTTCTCAATCAGGTCTGTTGATGGCTCATCGTCCCTGCTGGCGCAGTGTTCCAAGCGCGACATTGAAGGCGCGTTGCGTGACACTAGATTAGTTAACATAGTTTGAAAGCATTCTATGTTAAAATAAGGTTTCTAATAAAGAAAATTCTATAACCAATTGTATTTAAATAATAAATAGTAAAAAAATTACCTCTGTTTCCTAATATATGGAAACATTGCATAAGAATACCTTCAGACATCTTCGCTAGGCCCTGTTATTAGGCGATTGACCTTGTTTCCTTAACCTCGTTATAGTGAGCCTTGCTTAAATTAAGCCAAGACGCTTTCTCAATTTAAAAGTAAGGTAATTCTATGAGTCATACAAACCACCAGCCCGTAAAAACTCGTTTACAACGTAGTGAACTAGCAGTGCCAGGTTCTAACCCAAGCATGATTGAAAAAGCTGCAGACAGTGCTGCAGATTACGTATTTTTAGACTTAGAAGACGCGGTGGCCCCGTTAGATAAAATTGCAGCTCGTAAAAATATTATTGAAGCACTCAATGATATTGACTGGAAAGCTAAAGGCAAGACTATTTGCATTCGTATTAATGGCTTAGATACTCATTACATGTACCGTGATGTAGTGGAAATTGTTGAGCAAGCAGGCCAACACTTAGACACTATACTAGTCCCTAAGGTAGGTGTACCAGCAGATTTGTACATGGTTGAAGCCATGTGTAACCAAATTGAACAGGCCAAAGGGTTTACCCATAAAATTGGACTTGAAGCTTTAATCGAAACCGCTTTAGGCATGGCCAATGTAGAAGCCATTGCGCAAGCCAGCCCACGTTTGGAAGCTATGCACTTTGGCGTGGCAGACTATGCAGCAAGCAACCGTGCTCGCACCGTGGTGATTGGTGGGTTAAACCCAGATTACCCAGGTGATCAATGGCACTATGCGCTTTCACGAATGACGGTGGCGTGCCGCGCCTATGGCTTACGTGCGATTGATGGTCCGTTTGGTGATTTTAGCGATCCGGATTCGTATATTTTGGCAGCAAAACGCGCTGCAGCACTTGGTTTAGAAGGTAAGTGGGCTATCCACCCGTCTCAAATTGCGTTGGCTAACGACGTTTTCTCACCACCAGAGTCTGAATTGATTCGTGCTAAAGGTATTTTATCAGCTCTTGCAGAAGCGCAAGCTAAAGGCCAGGGTGCAGCTCAGCTTGATGGTAAGATGATTGATGCCGCCTCTGCCCGCATGGCAGAAAACGTGGTAAACGTGGCCAACATTATTGCTTCAAAAGGTAAGTAAGTTCAAAGTAACTTTAAATAAGGTTAATTGGGCCTAAGCAAAGCCAACTTATGGCCCCTTATGCACCAGGGGCCATAATTTCTTTAAGGTCTATGGCCTCACGCCTGCATTCTAGGATATGCTGACGTCACCTCTTCAAGTTGGTGATGTAGGACAAAGGTGTGATTTCTGTTTTTCGGTCTATCTTTTCTTTATTATTAAGCTACGGTCTTTTACTGTTGGCTAATGGTCTATTTAATTCTCTATTAGGTTTGCGTGCCACCCTAGAAGGAGTCAGCACCAGCTGGCTTGGATTTATCATGGCCAGTTATTTTTTGGGCCTTCTGCTGGGAGGATTATTTGCTGGACGTATTGTTGCCAGAGTGGGCCACATTCGTGCTTTTGCAGTGTTCGCGTCGCTCATGTCTACCACGGCATTATTACACCCGTTATTTTTAGAGGTTAACTACTGGATGCTGTTGCGTTTGGTATCTGGCTTTTGTATGGCTGGGTTAATCATAGTTACAGAAAGCTGGCTTAATGATGCCACACCAAGTCATCAAAGGGGAGGCGTGCTTTCTAGCTATATGATGGTTAACTACATGGCCGCAGGCTGTGGTCAATTTTTACTAAATGTGGGTGATGTAGGCCAGTTCGAATTATTCAGTTTAGCGTCTATTATATTTTCGCTAGCGCTAATCCCCGTGCTGTTAACTAAGCAATCTGCTCCCACTATTGCTGCAGATAGTAAACTTTCTTTTGACCTCCTGGCACAAGTAGGACCATTGGCTATGTTAGGGGTTTTTGTTGCAGGTGCTAGTAACGCAAGTGTGCATGCGTTTGCACCTGTGTATGCCCTTGAAGTGCTCGGTGACACACGCTCGATTCCTCAGTTTACTGCCACCTTGTTAATTAGTGGTTTGTTGCTGCAGTGGCCCTTGGGGCGCTTATCAGACAGAATAGGCCGTGGTTGGTTGATGATGTTTGTGCCTATTTGTATTTCCATATCAGCCATTTTTGTTATCTTGGCGACCAACTATGCACCAGATTTAATTTGGTATGCAGTGGCTTGCTATGGGGCTTTTTTGTTTACCTTATATTCTATTGCTGTGGCACTTATTAACGACATTGTTGGGCCTGAATTAAGGGTGAAAATTGCTGGTGCTATTCTTATTGTTTATGGTTTAGGAGCCATTAGTGGCCCCATTGTCGTTGGCCCATTAATAGACCTAATAGGTGTGCAGGCCTTGTTTATAGTGAGCGTAATAACCAGTTCGTTGTTGGCTGGTTTGGCAGTGTATAGAAGGGTTTATCAAGCTATTTTTGTGAGGCCCGTGCAGCCTTTTGTAGCGGTACCATCCAACCAATACAGTTCTAAAGAACTTTATTTGGCAGCACATGAGCAGATTGACGAGCGGCCTAGTTTATCGTCCGAACAGGATGACATTAAACCGTAATGCTCATGTGTTTATGCCTATGAGTATTACGGTTTAATGTGGCATCGTAGGTATAAAATTTTTAGAAAAAACCACCTAGCCCGGTACCTATGTCTGGTTAACGGCTTAAGTATGTCCAACAAAGTCCCGCAGTTTTTTCGGCTCAAAAGGGCTAAACTTACCACTGCGCATGGCTACTCTTTTGGTGGGGCTTCACCGCCATAAACTAGCCATTGGTGGGATAACCAATAGTAGTTCTTTTGCCCCCAAATGGGAGCGGTGCAATTGTATCGATTACGCCCTTTGCCTAAGGCCTCATTCGCCTGAATGGTAAAATTAATTTTACCTTGCCAGGCTGGCATTTGCCGGTTGCCTACAATAAAACAAGACAACTGCTGCCTGACACCAAGCCGTTGTGCTTTGCTCAGCTCTACGTTTAAGATCGGCTGGCTTTGGCCTGCTTGATCTGTCCGAATGACTGGGTTGGCAAAAGCAGCGTAATGAGCTGGCAAGGGCTGTGATGCAAGCTTAGTTTTAAGGGTTTTTAAACTACTATATTTGCCTGCTGCTGAAAAACGAGGCAATGCTTGCCAGTCAGAAAATTTAGCCACTCCGCCAGACTGTTGCCCAAATGCAATGTAGCCCCTGTCTTTAAGCGCACGTTTGAGTTGGTCGTTGTATTCTCCAAAAGGGTAGGCTAACCATTTAGGTACTGGCCCAGTTTCCTCAATTAAGCGTTGCTGAGCAGTATTAATGTTGTCTAATGTTGCAGCTAGCCACTGTTCATCGTATGTCGGTTTACGGACTAGGTAGTCGTGGTCTTTAGTATGGTTAGCTAAGGTGACACCGTGCTTTTTCAGGTCTCGCAGCATATCCCATGTCATCGCGTGGCGGTTATTTTGATCAACAGGGTCTGTATTTACAAATACCGTAAAAGGGTAATCATATTTTTTTAACAAAGGGAAACCGTGCAGATAAATGTCACGCCACGCATCGTCAAATGTAATAACAATTGCCTTTTCAGGCAAGGCTGTGCCTTGCTGTACCGACGCTATAGCTGATCCTAGGTCTACAACTGTGTAGTTATTATGCTTTAAATAGGCTAAATGACCTTCAAACTCTTTTGCTGTTAATGAGGTAGAGCGAGGCATGGTGGAACTAATGTGATGATACAGCAGAATATTGAAGCTGTCGGCTGCAGGGCTGGTTAGGGGCCAAATAAGCCCCAAAAACAATAGGGGTAAACAGCGTATTGATTTGCAGTTCATAGTTTTATTTATCCGGAAATAAGTCGCTACATAATTCACCACCAAATCCCCAATTAGACTTGGGCACATCACGAATCATCACCTGAACTGCGCTTGGATTACCACCAGTAATGTCGCACATAGTTTTTGTGAGTCCTTCAACAATTTGACGCTTTTGATCGACCGAGCGGCCTTCAAATAGTTCTACGGTAATTAATGGCATAGGGGGTTCCACATAAATGCATAAAAGTTAACTCAGAAGCTTCATTTTATAACCTCATTAAAGTCCTATGCAAGGCAAAAGACTTGGGCTAAAGTGACGGCCACAGGCTCAAACAAGGATGACAGTGCAAAACCACAAAAAAAACCCACTTATTGGCATGGGCCTAATGATGCTGGCAATGGTGCTAGTGCCAATACTAGACCTGTTTGCCAAACTGTTGTCGGTAGATTATGCAGTCATAGAAATCACTTGGGCGCGGTTTGTGTTTCATGGTTTGTGGCTATTACCATTGCTGGCTTGGAAGGGCATTGTCTGGTGGCGCATGCCACCGCAGCCAGTTTACCAGCTGTTGCGCAGCTTGATGCTAACCATCACTACGGTGTGCTTCTTTTTCGCCATTAAAGACAACCCAATTCCCACTGCTTTAACGTTACTATTTGTTTCCCCGTTAATTGTTGCTGTGGTTGCACCACTATGGCTAGGAGAATCCTTTGACGCACTTAGGGGCATTGCGGTAGTGTGCGGATTCATGGGTGTAGTAGTGGTTTTACGACCTACAGCAGACTCTTTTTCGCCTACTATATTATGGGCCCTAGTGGCTGGTGTAGGTTATGCCTTTTATATTATGTTTACTCGCAAGTTGAGTTCCTCTGCACCGCCATTGTTAACCTTATTTTATACTGCGGTTGGGGGCGTGCTAGTGCTTACGCCTTTGGTTAGCAGTGTATGGAAAACACCAGATTTAACAGGTTTGCTAATGATGGCTAGTATGGGGTTATTTGCGGCGATGGGGCACTTTTTCATTATTATGGCATGTGAATATGCCACGGCATCGCAGCTAAGCCCCTTTAACTACTTTGAAATTGTGGCAGCTACAGGCATCAGTTACTTTGTCTTTGATTTTTTCCCAGATATTTATGTTTGGGGAGGTATTGCCATCATATGTACCAGTGGTGCCTATGTATCTTGGCGAGAATTACAACTCAGTAAAAGAGCGCGTTCCGTTCAAGATGGTCGTATAGATATACTTTAAGACATGTAAACTTTACCTAAGGAATAGCTAATGAGACATTGGATTAACACAGCGCTTGGTTCTATCAATGCAGACTATCAGCGCTCGGCAGACACCCACCTTATTAAATTGGCCCTACCAAACTGCGAGGGCATCGATGTATACCTTAAAGACGAAAGTACTCACCCAACCGGTAGTTTAAAACATCGGCTGGCTCGGTCATTGTTTCTTTATGCCCTGTGTAACGGCAAAATTGGTGAAAGCACTACTGTAGTAGAAGCGTCATCTGGCAGCACAGCTGTTTCTGAAGCCTACTTTGCGAAGCTTATTGGAGTGCCTTTTATTGCGGTGATGCCTAAATCTACCTCAGCACAAAAAATAGCACAAATTGAACGCTTTGGAGGCCGTTGTCATTTTGTTGATAGTGCTACTCAAATGCATGCAGCAGCAGTTTCCCTAGCTAAAGAATTTAATGGCTATTTTATGGATCAGTTTATGTATGCTGAAAGGGCAACAGACTGGCGTGGCAATAACAATATTGCCGAAAGTATTTTTAAACAGATGTCTAATGAGGCTCATCCTATCCCTCATTCCATGGTGATGAGTGCTGGAACAGGTGGCACTTCGGCTACCCTTGGGCGTTACATTCGCTATCAGGGTTATGCTACTAAGTTGCTGGTCGTAGATCCTGAAAACTCAGCTTTTTATCCAAGTTACATGGCTAAAGATTCAGGTATTGTTACTGGTATTAGCAGCCGTATAGAGGGTATTGGCCGGCCACAGGTAGAGGCCTCTTTTATGCCAGATGTGGTTGATGAAATGATACAAGTACCTGACTTAGCAAGCGTTGCTGCGATGCTTTGGCTAGAGCAGCAGACGGGCCGTAAAGCAGGGCCTTCAACAGGGACTAATTTATGGGGCGTTATGTCTGTGGCCCAGAAAATGCGCGCCCAAGGGGTTAGTGGTTCTATCGTAACGCTCTTATGTGATGGTGGAGACCGCTATTTGGAAACCTACCATAACTCTGCTTGGGTGTCTGAGCACCTGGGTGATCCAGCCCCTTATCAGCAACAGATTACCAGCATGGTGGGAAGTGGGCGTTTGTCAGTTGGCCCCAAAGGGATAACTGCAGGTTTAATCTAGCGTGGGTTCCATATCCTTTAAGTCGTATGGTGTGGCTTGATAAACGCAATAATTTAACCAGTTACTAAAAAATAAATACCCATGGCTACGCCAAGACGCTTTAGGCATGGCACTAGCATCATCATTTGGAAAATAGTTAATGGGCAGCATAG
>Ga0209712_10000280_pt1 | contig 46634 bp, 52 predicted proteins | sample ArcOceMetagenome_FD_187443 | JGI IMG/M metagenome (GOLD analysis project Ga0209712, IMG submission 187443) | Marine eukaryotic phytoplankton communities from Arctic Ocean - Arctic Ocean - Greenland ARC118M Metagenome (SPAdes) (version 2) | ecosystem: Environmental > Aquatic > Marine > Oceanic...
TTTAAATCTCAAGTGTTATTAGATGAAGCAGCATTACTAGCCTGTATGGCTTATGTTGACCTAAATCCCATTCGAGCCAAAATAGCGAAAACCCCAGAAACATCCAAACACACCAGCATTCAAAAACGTTTAGAATCGATACAGCAAAGGGCTACACATTTATTGATGCCCTTTGTTGGTAACCCCAGACAAAACATCCCTAAAGGTATCGATTTCTCACTCAAAGACTATTGTGAGTTGGTGGAAATCACGGGATAAATAATCAGAGATGACAAAAATGGGTGGTTTGATAAATATGGGCGTTAATAGCCATCCATTGTATTTTGGCATACACAATATTTTCATATCGAGTATTTTGGGGAAAATAGAAGACTTAAGGTATTACTAGTTAAGAAAGAGTAGGCCCAAAGGATAGACTAAGAATGTTGATAATCTTCATTTTCCTAAGGGTTTTTAGCCGTTCAAGAATGTTTAATAACAGCAGTTTGATCTAACATGGCCTGGCTACTAATTGTTGATACATATTCTCTGATGGTAAACGAAACATCCTTAAAGCGAATTTCATCTCCATTTTGCAACACATGCTGACCTTTAATTAATTCGCCATTAACCTCGGTGCCATTAGATGAACCTAAATCTTCAATGGTTAAGTGTTCGCCTTGTAGCTGCAATTGCGCATGATTACGAGATATATATGAGCGTAACAAGGTAATATCACACTCTATCGCTCTACCGATAATCACCCCTTTTGAAATATTATACTCCAAGCCCTCCACAGGTCCTGTTTCTGCATATATAAACCAACCGTCGGTATCAATTTGTGACATAGACTCACCAGACAACGACACTCTTCTATCAATACGTGGAGTCATATTTTCTAGGGTTCTTCGTTCAACAAAAGGAGACACACGAACAAAACCTGCTGGGGTTAAATCATAAAACCAAGATACGGTTAACACCATTGGAAAAAGCACCGCAAAAAGACCTAAAATCCAGTGAAAGTATCCTTGTTCAATCTCGAAGACAGGGAAAGCGAAGTCTCCAACTTGTAATAACACCCAACAAGTGAGGATATAAAACATAGCCGTGTTTATTACTTTCTGCGTTTTAGCTCGACATAAAACTCAACTATTTTGTTCGACGTTGCGCTCATAAAATCAGTCCATGGAAATTAGAATCGTAAAATTGGGAAACGTCCAATGTTATGTGACAGTAGGTATTTCGACCATAAAAAGATAAACGGCTTTTTACTATTAAGCAATAGTCGGTGTTTATATGAACTTAAATTTCAGTAAAAAGTGTAATAAATACTCTTTAACTCTTAGAAAGCCGCATAAGCTAAGGCGATAAATCTATAACCAAGGTAATCTTTTTTAGTGAGCAAGGCGATTAATAGTTCAGGCTTAACTTCTGGGCAATATTTAAATGAGGAACAACGATTAACTTTATTTAAGTTGATTAGCGATAGTCAGTTAATAAATACGCTAAATCAGATTATCCATAAGCCACTTTTTATGGGGTCACAACTTTTCTTCGATCCATTTAAACCTAAGCAATCCAATTACTGGCATCGTGATGGGCAATATCATTTATCGGTTGATGAGCAAAAATTGGCACTGACTGGACCAGAAGTGTTGCATGTTAGAATTCCACTGACTATAGACCCCGGCATTGAGGTTATTCCTGGCTCCCATAAAAACTGGGATACCAACAATGAATTACAAATCAGATTGCAGCAAAATGAGCATAAAAATTCTGAACATTTATCTAACGGGGTTCAGATCCCTCTGCAGGTAGGAGATGTACTGATGTTCTCTGCCAATATGATCCACCGCGGTTTATATGGAAAAAATAGGCTTGCGCTAGATATCTTGTATTGTGATAGCGATCCACAATTAGCTGAATTTATTCAAGTTAAGCATCAACCTTCAGCACAAATGTTACCTGACTTAGATAAAAGCCTATTTCTATAAAAACAGTTTCATTGTCATAAAGCTGTCACTTCTGTATCACATAACTGTCATCGCACTTTCATATGCTGCTTGCACTCAAATCAGCATATCAAGGAAAAACGATGCAAATATTCAAATGCTCTAAATATTCAGCTGTTGCCCTGGCAATGAGCTTGTCTTTAACTGGTTGTTTTTTAGAGGGTGACGATGGTGTAAATGGCACGATTGGCGTTCAAGGTGAAGTCGGTAACCCAGGAACAAATGGTAGTGATGGTCAAGATGCTAATGCGAGTATAAGCATGAGTTTAGTTGGACGGATCCAACTTAACCCCAGCGATCCTGAAGGCGCGGCGGAAATAGTTCAATTTCATCACGCATCCAACACTATCTATGCAATCAATGGAGCAGCTGATCAGCCCACTATTGAAATGATTGGTGTTTCATCTTTAAGCGCAGAAGCTTTGGCCAACCCTTTATCAAGCGAAAACCTAACCACCGCTGCACTCGTGCTGCCTACTGTGCAAAATGGCATTATTTTAGCTGGCCCCACCAGTGTTGCAGTATCAGGAGACTGGATGGCTGTAGCCTTACCGGCAGTAGATAAAGCAACAAATGGTATGGTCTTGTTCTATAACGGCCTAGATAATTCAGCCCCAACTTTCGTAAAAGCAGTAGAAGTTGGCAATTTACCTGACATGGTCACTTTTACCCCAGATGCCACGAAAGTATTAACAGCCAATGAAGGCGAGCCAAGTGGTGATTACAATATTGACCCAGAGGGTTCGATATCGGTCATTGCGATTGTCGATGGCACACCTAGCGACACATCAACCAATATTAGATTCTTAGATTATAACGGAAAACAAGCTGACCTAGAAACACAAGGAATGCACTTTCCTAATCCATCCGGTCGTACTATTAATGGCACTTTGATCAGTACAACAGTAGCCCAAGATTTAGAGCCTGAATATATCACCACCACTAATGAAACAGCTTACGTAACGCTTCAAGAGAACAACGGCTTAGCGATTGTTGATTTAACCGACAACAGTGTGCAAGTGATAGGCCTTGGTTTTAAAGATTGGAGTGACTATCAGTTAGATGGCATGGAAGACGGCGCTGTGAGTTTTGGGCAATATGAAGACCTTTACGGTATGTATATGCCAGACACTATCGCCTCGTTTCAGTGGAAAAACGCAGACTTTTTATTGACCGCAAACGAAGGTGATGCCAGAGAGTACTTCTTCGATACATTAAATGCTGATGGCGAACAAGATGAAGACTTATGCAATGCAGCAGGTGGTCAAGACTTTGACGAGGATGATGGTTGTTTGTCGTATACCGAAGAAACTCAAGGACGACGTCTTGATTATGCGTCTGGCTCAAATCTGGACACTATCGCCGGTGATGACCCAAGAGATTTTGACTTCACTGCATATCCACTGGGACGCCTAAATGTGACTCGGGTACTCGGTGATAGTGACAACAATGGTGAACATGAAGCTCTTTATGCCTACGGTGCTCGTTCATTCACTATCTGGGATAACAATGGTTTAGTGGTATTTGATTCGGGTGATGACTTTGAGCGCATTAGCGCTTCTATCCATGGCAATAGGTTCAACAACAACAACGACGAAAATGAAGGAGACGCTCGCTCTGCGAATAAAGGTCCAGAACCTGAGGCATTAACAGTTGGCCAAGTAGGTAACAAAACCTATGTATTTATTGGTTTGGAGCGTATGGGTGGCATTTTTGTTTACGATGTAACTAACCCTTATGATGCGAAGTTTGTGGATTATGTTATTAATCGCGAACTTACCGAAGGTGGTGACTTAATGGGTGACAACGGCCCAGAAGGTATGGCATTTGTAAACGCTACCAATAGCCCAACAGGCAACGCTTTAGTCATTATCGGCAATGAAGTTAGCGGTACAGTTTCGGTATGGCAGATTACTGAGAACTAAGATTCGAGGTATGTAGCCGGTCGCCGCGCGATACGAGCTACGTAAAGTGTTTCCAGCTCAAGTTGACTGTTAATGGAAAACGGCGTTATTTGATTAAATAACGCCGTTTTTTTATTTTCTTTTACTTCAAGCTCTAAGCTAGAAGCTCGTAACTGCTCTTATGCTGCATATTTATCTTTCATCAAATAGGCAAAAGCGGTGTTAAATGCGACTTCTTGAAACATTTTTAGGCCAGTGTCAGGCATAGGTACCATTACAGGGTTGCGCTTTAATGATTCTTTAATCGCGGTGGGAGACAACACAATCACTTCAACATCAATGAGTAACTCTAACGCTGCTTCCATCTTGAAGCCTACCGCACCACCAGCAAATTTACCTTTCATCGGACGTTGACGAATAACGATTTGCTCAACTTTGTAATCTTGTACTAACTGAGCAAAGGTTTTTTGAAAATATCGTAAGTCTTTATCTATCGCGTTTTTAGGCAGTGATAGTTTGCGCGTATGGCAATCTGGAATTTGAAATACTTCTTCAGCCAAAGATAACAAACAAATATTTGCATCATTACCACTTAACTCAACACCAATTACACGCATAACACTTTACCTTTACTTTTAACTTTGACTTTAATTGTGCGGATTATAACGTAAATCCTTAAGGTCTGTTGACCCTAATATCAGTGATACCCATACATCAATAAAACGATGTTGAGTGAAGGCATGCGTTATAACAACATACATATATAAAATAACTCATTCAAAGGAACAAAAATGCTAACTCTCTATGGTTTTGACGTCAGTAATTACTTCAATATGATCAAACTAGCTTTGAGCATTAAGGGCATCGAATATAAAACAGTCATTGTTTATCCCAATCAGTCTGATGACTATCTAATAAAAAGCCCCATGGGTAAAGTGCCTGCCTTGGAGACTGACCAAGGCATGTTGACAGAAACTAATGTCATACTTGAATATCTAGATGATACATACCCAGATAAGCCTTTATATCCTGGCAATACGTTCGAAAAAGCCAAGGTCAGAGAATTAGTTAAAATGACAGAGTTGTATTTAGAACTGCCCGCTCGGCGTTGCCATCCCGCAGCATTTTTTGGACAAACAGTCGACGACCTCACTAAAAAAGAGGTTAAACGTGCTTTGTTTAAAGGTATCGAAGGTATGTCCCGTTGTGCCCAATTCAATCCTTATCTTGCAGGCGAGCAACTAACAGCAGCTGATATAGTATTTCTGTATAGTGCTGATTTGGCCTCAGTGGTTGCTGGCAAATTATTTGGTCTGGATTTACTTGATATGGCTCCGGGCGCAAAACAACTTATGGCCAAATTAAATCAACGAGAAGATGTGATGAAAATTGCCGAAGATAGAACCCTTGCTAATATAGAATTCAAAAAATATATAGCGAGTCTCAGTTAGAGGTTACAACAAGTGATCAATTTATAAAGTTTCAGCGTACACTGTGGTTAACTAGATTCAGTTTTTTAAGGAAGAAAAGTGAGCTTAACCACAAGCGCAGTGTTCAGTTGCCCCTATTGCATGGTCACAAACGACCTTGAAATTGATGTAGACAATGATTTAAATCAACAACAAATTGTCGATTGCCAAATTTGTTGCTCACCCATTGAAGTTTTTGTAACAACTGGCATCCACGACAAGTTTAATATTATAGCCACTACTGACAGTGAATAATGAATCAACAGGGTCACTAGATGATAGATGTATTTAACGCCACTCAATCGTTACAAGTAGAAATGCAGCAAGTAACAAATGAAAGGTCTTTGCTGCAACTGGTTATCAAACATATTCACAGTTATGAGTTTTCAACCAAAGTTGATAATGATGAGCTAGACATAGCATTTGCTGCTACTGGTGGTTTGACCCGCTGGGTTAACAGCGACAACCTAAAAATCAAATGCGACCCCACTCCAAATAGACAAACTACCTTTGGCGATATTTTAATTGAACAACCTCAAGGTTATGTCAACCTCGCTACACCAGCAGGTTTTATTCCTCTAGTCGATGTTGTCTATTCGCAAGGCCAGCTTGTTATTAAGCAAATTAACTAATTCCCCAGGTTTGTATAAATAAGTAAAGTCACCAATAAAACTGGCAAATTGCCGTTTATGTTAAGTTGGTGATAACCTAAGCTAGTTTATTTCGTATGAGTTACAGCCATATTTATGATCAGGTTACCTCGCAATACAATCAAGTGGCTTACAATAGCTTTTATGAGTGTGCATCTGCCTAGCTTGGCTGAACAATTAAGCTTTAATAAGTCTAAACAAAATAAAGAGATGAATTTCAATTACTCTTGGTCTGATCATCAAGAGCTAACAAGAGACATAGCCTTCGCATTGCCGCTGCGACAACTAAATAGACAAAATCATAAAAAATTCATCCCTGATTTAGCCCAACAATATGTCTATATTGAACTGCATAAAGCTGCACGTAAAATCGATCCTAGAGAAGCCAGAGTGCAAATTCAGCATCGTGGGCAGGATATTCACATTCAAGTCACCAGCAGATCAGGCAACATATTAGATAAATGGCAGCGTTCAATGAACCAAAGTCAGGAAAAAGCCCTCGATCAATATCTTAAAGATAACTACTACAGTCACTTCCGCTCTCATTTAGGACAAAAAGCTGTAAAGCCTGATCATCTACGTTATATTTCTGAAAACACCGCGGCTCTGCTACCTATAGCCCAAGCCGTATATGACAGACTGCCAACGAATAGTGAGACACGTGCTTATGTGAACTTAGTACTCAGCTGGGTACAGAGTATTCCCTACAATGAATTAAAAAATCGCTTAACTTCCAACGGTGCAGGATATTTACCACCTCTATCTGTGGTGGCCAATAATCAAGGCGACTGTGATAGCAAAACAGTATTAATGGCAAGCTTAGTAAGATCGTTATTACCAGACGTAAAAATGACTATGGTGTTCCTACCCAACCATGCACTATTAGCCATAGTTCTTCCATTTAGAACTAATGAGCAAACCCTAGACATAGATGGCTTGGACTATTTGCTGATGGAACCAACAGGCCCAGCGAAAATTCCCCTAGGCGAGATTGCTAATCGCAGTGCCCGAGAGATAGCCGGCAATATGTATAGTTTAGAAGAAGTGCCTTAGTTGATTGTTTCGACTAGCTCCAAAAAAGGTAATTCACCAACATTTAGAAACACCGCTTTGATATCTTGTTTTCTAAATCCAACTATACTCAGCTATCTTCTTGTTCATATTCGATAGAAGTGACTAACATGTGTTTAAAACACAGCAGGTTGAGAAAACTATTAGTAAACATCCTTTAAAATTTTAGACATCATTTCATCTAAAGAATTATCAATTAAAATAGTGATAGCCTCAGCGGGGGGTTCTAGTATTTGTAACTGACTATCCAGTAATTTTTCTGGCATAAAATGTGACCCTCTATTGGTTAAGCGAGAATGTAATATGGCTTTATTTCCTTTTAAATAGATAAACTTAACCACACCTGTCGTTGTCGATAACAACTGATCACGATAAATTTGTTTCAATGATGAGCACGCTAATACAGCACCACCTGATGTTTCCCACAACTTGATGTTATCCGCTAATAACGTTAACCATGGTTTACGGTCTTCATCGGTTAATGGGATCCCATTCTCCATTTTTTTAATGTTTTCTGGAAAATGATAATCATCAGCATCATAAAAAGGTAACGATAACTTTTCACCGAGAAGCTTGCCTACTGTCGATTTACCACAACCACTCACTCCCATTACGATATATACCATATGAATTTTCTGACCATTTTTTGTTGTTAATCATTACAATAAATCTATAAAACCAAAAATATACATTACCGAACCAACAGGTAAAGAATCCAGCTCAATAGACGAGTTGAATACAATTATAAATCCAAAATGTACAAGCAAAATCACCAATCGTAGCGCAGGTAATATGTATGGCTTTGTGGAAGTACCTAATACGCTTTTGCCTCTATTCACTTATAGACATATTTATTGACGTAACTTGGTTTCTTCCTTTGTTTTTTGACAAATAAAGTTGCTTGTCTGCTACGTCTAATAACATTTTTTTGTCTATTTCAAGGCTAGCAATTAATGTGGCGCCACCAATGCTGATGGTGATCCTATCAGCACAATCTGAGGATTCATGAGGTAAGGCCAATTCTAATACTTTAATACGCATATTTTCAGCAAAATTTTGTGGATAGAGTGTACTGTTTGCAGACATTACCACCCTAACGCGCTGGAGATGCATTATTTGTAGCGCATAACCCTTCTAAAACTTGAGCAATTTGCAACAAACATCTGTCACCATGAGCATGACCGTAATGGTCGTTGTATTGTTTGAAATAATCGATATCGATCATAAAATAGTGATAGGGATTTGGTTAAAGATGGATTCTTGCCATTTGTGTTGGAACACCTTTTCAAATCTTCGCCTATTGGATATATGTGTTAAACCATCCAAATTTGCCAGTTCTTCAAGTAAATCAGTTTTACGTTTTAGATCCAGTATGATTTCACCCGAAGCTTAACTAAGTCCATTCTGAAAGGTTTAGTTATGTAGTCCGTCCCACCTGCCCTAAACCCCTCTATTTCATCAGCTACAGAGTCATGAGCTGTACTGAAAACAACGGGGATATTACGGATACTTTTGGTCTCTTTTAGCTTTCTACAGACTTGATAACCATTCAAGACTGGCATACCCACGTCTAACAAAATCACATCTGGCTGATGCATTATTGCCAGCGCAAGAGCCTGTGTGGAGTCACTGCAACGCACGATATCATGAAGAGCTTAAAACCCTGACGCTAGGATTTCAATATTGATCTTATCGTCATCTACTATCATGATAGACGCGCGTTTTACTGACATATTATCTGAGCCTTATTGTTATAATTGCTCTTCGGCAAACTCTGCTAACCTGCTGCGCACAACACCGTCTAAGTTTATTGTGGCGCTGCCAGAAAAGTTCTTAAATTTCTCAACTATGTAGGTTAAACCTGATGTGACTGCGCTTAGATAATTACTATCTATTTGTGCTAAATTACCACTACAAATTAACTTAGTGCCTTCGCCACAACGAGTAATAATTGTTTTTAATTGAGCAGCAGTTAGATTTTGTGATTCATCTAGAATCACAATGGCATTTTGAATACTACGACCACGCATAAAATTCACTGATTTAAACTGAATGTTGGCTTTTTCCATGATGTAATTCATAGATCCTTTTATGTTTTCATCATTTTTATGCAGCACTTCTAAACTGTCGGTAATAGCGGCAAGCCAAGGCGCCATTTTTTCTTCTTCGGTGCCAGGTAAAAAACCAATGGATTCGGCAATTTCGGGGGTGCTTCTGGTCACTATGATTTTGTCATACATATTTTTCTCTACGACCATTTCAAGTGCTGCTGCCAAAGCCAATAGAGTTTTACCGCTGCCGGCTGGCCCAGTTAATATCACTAAATCAATATGTGGATCGAGTAAGGCATGAAACCCCATCGCTTGACCGATATTTTTTGGTGTTATACCCCAAGCCCTGCGCCCCATAAGTCGTTCGTAACCTAAGTCTAAAACGTCTAAATGATCGCTGCTAACTGATTCGACTATACCAGCAAAGTGCTGACTTTCATCCAGTAAGAACTCATTCACGTAAGCTTCTGGCAACACTTTACGCTCAATAGTGTGAATAGTGTCTCGACCTTCAGTACGACTATCCACCGATTTAACTTGATCCCAAAAATTACCAGAGAATTTATGGTACCCCTTAGACAAATATTTAATATCTGTGACCATCTGATCGGTGCGGTAGTCCTCGACATGAGCCAAACCAGCACCCTTAGCCTTTAAGCGCATATTGATATCTTTGGTGACCAATACCACTTGTTTAGTATGTTGAGATTTTTGTAAATAAAGTGCGCTATTAATAATACGATTATCATTTTCGTTACTAGTGAAAACTTGTTGCGAAACAGGCATCCCATGATCAACGAAAATGGACAGACTACCTGTGGGTGCTGACTCTCCAGCCACCATACCTTGCATAGACACACCCTGCATCAACTCTTCAGGAGTGGCATCGTGAAGTAAGTCTTCCATTGCGCGAATAGATACACGGGCGTCCCTGGCAACATCTTTTTTACTGTCTTTAATGTAATCCAGCTCTTCAAGCACTGTCATGGGCACAACAACGTCGTTTTCTTTAAAGGATAAAAAGGCGAGGGGTTCATGTAGAAGAATATTCGTATCCAACACATAAATTTTTGAACTTATGGCTTTTTTTCTTTGCATCCGGCGCTCCTTTAGGACTGAGATAAAGTACTTTCAGTTAAATCATGTTTTTTGATCAGCCTTGGTGCAACTAGTAAACACTTGTGCTTAAAACATACTTAACTACAGGTTCACCTTTCAACAATAAAACACTTTCTCCCTACAATCATCTACTTTTAACAGAGTAAGATATTTTTTGCTACAATGCGCGCCCGTCGCACAGCAAGTATCAAAAGCAGTAATTTCATAGGTGAGGACAATACAATGGCTAAGCAACAATTTTTTGCATTAGGGCAACGCTGGCTCAGTGATACAGAGACTGATTTAGGCCTTGGTACGATTGTGCTAATTGAATCACGCTCAGTCACAGTGCTGTTTCCAGCCACAGGTGAAAGCCGTGTCTATGCTGCTCAAACTGCTCCTTTGACGCGGATAGAATTTACGATTGGCGATAGCGTTAAAAGTTATGAAGGTTGGGAGTTGCTGGTTGAGCAAGTTCAGGAAAAAGATAAGCAACTTACCTATATTGGACATCGGATTGATAATAACGAAGCTGTTGTCCTAAAAGAAACCTTTATCGATCACCATTTCCAATTAAATCAACCAGAACAGCGATTACTAAATGGCCAGTTCGACGACCCCAAGTGGTTTGACTTACGTGAACAATGTCTCATCCATCAATTCGAGCATAGCACCTCATCGTTACTTGGTTTTGTTGGAGCAAGAGTCGATCTCATTCCACATCAATTACACATTGCCTCTGAAGTAGGTGGACGCCATGCACCTAGAGTATTATTAGCCGACGAAGTAGGCCTAGGAAAAACCATTGAAGCTGCGTTAATTATCCACCAGCAATTACTAACAGCTAGGGCGCAACGGGTATTGATTATTGTGCCTTCTAGCTTAGTGCACCAATGGTTAGTAGAAATGTTACGCAGAGTTAATTTGGCCTTTTCTGTGTTTGATGAAGAACGCTGTGAAGCGATGTCTGAAGACGCGGGCAATCCATTTGAAGCAGAACAATTAATTATATGTAGTCTCGACTTTTTAACCCACAATAGCCGCTACTACCAACAAGCATTAGAGGCTGAGTGGGACTTGATGGTAGTGGATGAGGCCCATCATTTGATTTGGTCTGAGGGTCAGCCATCTCAAGAATATCAAGTCATAGAGGGCTTAGCCAACGTCACTAAAGGTGTATTACTGCTAACTGCCACTCCCGACCAACTCGGTCATGAAAGTCACTTTGCTCGACTGCGTTTGCTCGACCCTGCACGATTTCATGACTACAAAAGTTTTGTAGCTGAAGAAAGGCAATATAGTCAGTTGGCAACAGCCATAAGCCCATTGCTTAGTGGTGCGAAGCTTAGCGACAACAATATTCAGGCTATCAGTCAATTTGCGGTGGCTGATATGTTAAAAGACATCAATACATCTAACGCACAAACTAAAACCAAACTGCTGCACACATTATTAGACCAGCACGGCACAGGTCGATTATTATTTAGAAATAGTCGGGCTGGTGTGAGTGGATTTCCAAGCAGAAAATTGTATGGGTATTCATTGGTTCAACCTATCGAATATTCATTGTTATTGTCAGAAGATCCAAGCAACTTACAATTACAGTTGACCCCAGAAAGACACCCTGATGTTGTTAATACCTGGGTGAACTTTGATCCTAGAGTTGACTGGTTTATTAATCAGTTAAAATCATTAAAGGGTGAAAAAGTCCTAACGATTTGTGCCAATGCCAGTACAGCACTGCAATTATCAGAAGCGTTACGCGTTAAAGCAGGCACCCGTTCAACTGTATTTCATGAAGGCATGGGTATTGTTGAACGTGATAAAGCAGCTAATTATTTTGCGCAATCTGAAGACGGCGCTCAAGTGCTTATTTGTAGTGAAATTGGCAGTGAGGGCCGTAATTTCCAATTTGCACACCACCTGATTTTGTTTGATTTACCATTAGTTCCAGATCTTTTAGAGCAACGTATAGGTCGTCTTGACCGTATTGGTCAGAAACACGATGTGTGTATTCACGTGCCTTATTTTGATATGAGTGCGCAACAAATATTACTCGATTGGTATCACCAAGGACTTGGTGCATTTGAACATACCTGCCCCACTGGCATGACTGTGTATGAAGAAACCCAAGAAATGTTGCATACCTGTATTCAAGAGCCCGGTGATATACCTAAGTCAGAACAATTGATTAATCAAACAGCTAGCCTGCACCGTGCACTCAAGTTAAAACTTGAACAGGGTAGAGATAAATTGCTAGAACTCAATTCATCTGGTCAAGGTCGAATTGATGTTTTTTTAGAACAGATTTTACAGGCTGAAGAGTCGCCTAAGCTCGAATTATTTATGACTCGTCTGTTTGATGCGATAGGTTTGTTGCAAGAAGACAATGGTGAAAGCTGTTATGTATTGCGCCCTACCGAGACCATGATTAGCCCTCTTCCAGGTTTGGACGAAGAAGGCATGACCATTACCTATGAGCGCACCACTGCAACACTTTTGGAGCATGTCACTTTTCTAAGTTGGGATCATCCCATGATCCATCATGCTATGGATATGTTGACTACTGACGTGATAGGCAAAAGTTCGATTGCGTTTTGTCGAGATAAGAGCAAGCCGGCAGGGGCATATTGGCTAGAATGTTTATTTGTTCTCTCGGCTAAGGCTGCACCTGGTATACAACTATCACGATTCTTACCGCCAACACCGATTAGGATCTGTATTGATGCTAAATTGCAGACAATAGACAAAAAGTTTATTCAATTAGAGTCCGTGTTGCCGAAAATGGGCAATCAGCTAATCAATGCGCTAAAATCTAACGTCGAAAAATGCTTGTATAATGCCCAGCAACAATCCGAGCAACAAGCTCAACTGGTGAAAACTAAGCGAATAAGTCAGATGCAAGAATTGTTAGGTGCTGAATTAGCGAGATTACAAAACTTACAAAAAGTGAACCCCGCTATTCGTGATGAAGAAATTGAACATGTAGCTAATCAGATTGAAAGCCTTGAAAGCATCATGGGTGAGGCGAGGCTCAATCTCGAAGCCGTCAGGTTGATTGTGAATAACCCACAGTAAGCCCTGACATATGCAGATTCTTAACTATAACCCTCCTATGCACCCTTACTTGGATATCGTTTCTAAGGATGATGATATTTTAGTGCTCAATAAACCTAGCGGTTTATTGAGTGTTCCAGGCAAAGAGCATGCAGATTGTTTACAAGCCCGCGTTCAAAGAGTATTCCCAACGGCGACAGTTGTGCATCGATTAGATATGGCAACATCTGGCTTGATGGTGATGGCCTTAAATAAGCCTGCCCATAGGCATATATCCAAACAGTTTGAACTGCGCGAAACAGCTAAAACTTATCAAGCCATTGTTTTTGGTAAGGTGCAACAAGACTCAGGCGAAATCAATTTACCGCTTATTTGTGACTGGCCAAACCGTCCAAAACAAATGGTTGACCATGAGCATGGTAAAAAAGCGCTAACCCAGTGGCGGGTGCTTGAACGAAACAACAACAGCACACGAGTTGAACTCAAACCCGTTACAGGTCGTTCACACCAACTTAGAGTGCATATGTTGAGTATGCAACACCCTATAATAGGTGACAGCCTGTACGCCCAATACCAAGCATTTGAGATGGCAGACAGACTTAACTTACATGCGATGTTTCTCAGCTTTCGTCATCCTGTTACCGAACACACGTTACGCTTTGAATCTAAGGTGCCTTTTTAAACTGATATTAAGTTTTATTAGTTAAATCGCGCGTTTTAAAATTATTACTGTTTCGCTTGTTCATTCCGTAATACTCCAAACATATTCATATCATGGAAATCATTATTCCAGTAGCATTTTCCTCGCAAGGTTCCTTCTAAACGAAAGCCTAGGTTTTTGACTAATTTTTCTGATGGCTTATTACTGGGTAAAATAAGTGCCTCAACACGATGCACATAGAAATGAAAACTTTCCCCAAAGATAAAATTGATAATAGATCCCAGCGCTTCTGTTGCGTAACCTTTGCCCCAGAATTCCTTGGATAACTCGTATCCCACAACTGCACTGTGATCAAACTCGTTCCAATTGGTGAAACCACAAGTACCTAGGAACTCACCTGATGACTTATCTCGAATAGCCCAACGAATACCCGTGTTACTTTCAAATCGAGCGTCAAAATACTCTATCAGCCGATCTGCTTCATCAATTGATTTAAAGAGCTCAACATCATAGTGCTCGATGATTTTGGGATCGGAAAATATGGCGAACAGCGGTTCACGGTCATGTTTTGTTAGTCTATTAAGTAACAATCGCGAAGTTTCAATCATCGGGAATTTTAGATTAGACATGAAATCTCTGATAAAAATGTGAATTAACCCATTATTAACGAAATAATCACTTGTGCAATATTAAAGAACTGCTTAGTACTTTCCGATAACATGTTTGAGATACTTATTCAGAGTCATTATCGTTATTAAATTTTTACTTTTCTTTGTTCTAGCTGTTCTGTGTTCACACAGTTTAGCGGCCCCTGATAAACAATTGTTAAGACAATTGGATATTCAGCGTGGGCTATTTGCTGACAACTATCAAAGTTTTGATATTGATGATCAGACAATCATTTATGTGCTGCAAGAAAACACTACGGCTATTACTCGTGGTGTAGCAGTGCTGGTTGCAGATAGCGGCATCCCCATAGTAGGCCAAGAAGGCTTCGCGGCTTTGGCTAATGAACTCAACAAAATTGGTTGGGTCACTATTTTGCTACCCGCTCCGGACATAGGTTTTATGCCTAATATCGAACAAGAGCTTCCCATAACAGACGAAGCAATAACAACGCCCGAAGCAGAAATAAATACTGCCACCGATACACAAGTATCCAGTCCTAGCACATCACCAATAGCAGATTTAGACATGAGTAAGTCTGCGGTAACCACCATAGACGAGCAGGTATTTGTAAAACACGAACAACAACTTGTTTCTCTTTTACAGGCAACGATCGAAAAGTCCCAAGAATATCCAGGCTTTTTTTTAGTCATCAGCAAAGGCACAAGTGCCGCCTGGCTAAGTAAAATTTATGTCGAAAACACATTAGAAGCACCTGACGCTTTCGTAGCCATCGGTCCTTATTGGCCAGATAGAAAACGCAATCAACGTCTGCCAGAATGGATTGCTAACACCTCTATGCCAGTATTGGACTTGTATAGCGATTGGGATAACGGATGGGCGCGAAAAACGGTTTTTCAGCGCCAAATAGCGGCAGTTAAATCACTAAAACTGCAATACCGACAACGAGAATTACTCGGATTTAATATGCATCTGCAACATAGCGCCTATATCAGTAAAGAAATTTATGGCTGGATAAGTCACATGGGGTGGTAATAATTTTAATGATCTAGCCTGATAACAGTCATTAGCAAATAATTCTCATTCAAAAAAATTCTATTTCCTGTAAAATTATAAATTATAGCTATACTGAAGGAATTATTCACTTCAACTCTAGACGGTTTTTATTAGTGTCCACAGTTAGTAAATTTGTACAGCATAAATCCAAACAACTGGCATATTTTGTCCGAGGTTTTTTGCAACACAAAATTCCCTATTCAGAACTAGACCTGTTTTTTTGGGACACCATGGAAGAATGGTCACAAATCAAAAAAGGCAGACATCTACCATACGAAAAAACCGAACAAGTTTTTTGGCATGTATTACATCAAGTGCATTACTGGCCTGTACGAACATTGATTGAAGACCCCTATTTAAGAGGCGAATTAGAAACCTGCTTAGATTGCCTAGAAAGTGAAGGCAACTATCCTTTACCATTGGACTGCATTGGAATAAGACCTTAGATAACATTTTCCTTGTCGCTAACGTGTTCTTTTTTACTGTTCCACGGTGCGACTTTTAGCAACATCAACATGCCCGGCAAAGCGCAAACAAAACAAATAATAAAGAACTGGGTATAGCCGACTGACTCAATTATGAAACCAGTCGCAGCACTAACAAAAGTGCGAGGGATTGCTACAATACTGGAGAATAAAGCGAACTGGGTAGCCGTGAAGCTTTTACTGGTAGATTTTGCCATATAAGCTATCAGTGCAACGGAGCCGAGCCCAACACCTAAGTATTCAAAGCCACTCGCTATCGCCAGAACTAGATGGTTGTACCCAACAACAGACAACAGCACATAACCCAATATAGATATCAATTGAAATACACCAAAAACCCATAAACTACGATTGATACCTAGCTTAATCATGGCTAGGCCACCGAGAATCGTTCCAACAGTGGCGCCTATTGTCTTAGATATTTTTGCTATTGAGCCTATTTCTACTGTCGAAAATCCCATGTCCATAAAGAATGGGGTTTCCAAAGCCGTCGCCATACTGTCCCCAAGCTTATATAAAATCAGAAACAGCAACATCCACACTGCTTGTTGCCAACCATCACGCTGGAAAAACTCTTTGAAGGGTTCTATTACTGCACTACGCAATGTTTGAGGCTCATCACCGGGTTTGGATGACTCTTTAATCATCAGGGTCGTGACTAAGCCGACCAGCATAAAAGCCGCAATGCTCAAATGCGCCACTGACCAAGGGAAAAAGCCTGCCAAAATCATTGCCAATGACCCAGGTACAAATGATGACAGTCTGTATGCTTGTGCATAAAAGGCATTCCCAGCACCTAATTCATCATCAGGTAATATTTCGCGTCGGTAAGCATCTATTACAATATCTTGGCTAGCACTGAAAAAAGAAATAGCCGATACAAGCAAGATAATTTGCGTGATTTCAGTAGCAGGGTCGAATAAAGACAGAGCACTCATTAGAGTGATTAACATTATTTGTGTGACAAACATCCAACCGCGACGCCGCCCAAAAAATGGTAATACAAAACGATCCATTACAGGTGACCATAAAAATTTCCACGTGTAAGGAAACAAGACCAGATTGATTAGCCCTATTGTAGACAGATCAATATCAGCAGATCGCAGCCAAGCAGGCACAAATTGGATAAGTAAATAAAGAGGCAGGCCAGAGGAAAAGCCAGTCATGATGCAAATGAGCATCCGTTTATTTAGGATAGCTTCTTTAAAAGTTTTATTGGTCATTAATACGCGCTGCTGTTATTCATCTTTATTTTAGGGAATATGCAATCAGCAGATTTACTCGGCAAGTATTACTCGATTTCTACCTGACTCTTTAGCTTGATACAATGCTTTATCGGCTGTGTCCAACCAATGGGTACTATCTTTATGGGTATGCTTAAAGCCTGCAATGCCAATACTAATTGTAAATGAAATATTTATCTCATCATAAACCACCGTGTATTTTTCAACTAAACGTCGAATACGCTCTGCTACAAATTCTACATTAGCAACCGGTGTGTCAGGCAATATGATGGCAAATGCATCACCACCATAACGACCAGCAATATCAATTTCTCGTGTGGCTTTTTTAATGATACCGGCTAAGGCTTTAATGACCTCGTCACCTGCAGTGTGACCATAAGTATCATTCACTTTTTTGAAATGGTCGATATCCAACATAACAAGTGCCGAAGGGCTTTCACTGCGTTTGTCTCTTTTGTACTCCATCACAAACTGTTCTTCCCAGAAACGTCTGTGGTATAGTCCCGTTAGATCGTCTACTCGGCTGATTTTTTCTAACTGACTGTTGAGTGACTGCATGCCCAACCGACTGACTGCTTCGTCTGTTACATCATATATTACCAAACATACCTGCTCTACTTCCCCCGTTAAAGATGCCAGCGGAAAAATCGTAATATTTTGGTACATATGATCGGCTTGAGAAGTGATTGGACGGTTGCAGTTAAAATGAAACAAGTACGGTCGCTGCTCCCAAATAATAAACACCGGGCTCTTCAAAGAAAAAGCTGGCGCCGCTTTGCGAGTAAACCACTCTTCATCAATCTCAGGAAAAAACTCAAATACATTTTTACCTTGGATCATTCCCGGCACAATGCTGCTGTGGTTTTCCATAAACTGGTTCCACACCTGCACATTAAATTCTTTATCCAGTACAACGATACCGACTTCGATTGAACCAAGGAGGTCATGTTTCCAATGCATTTCTGCCAAACTACTATCAACTGCCATAAAATTGAACCTTAAAGATGAGATGTGACAAGTTTATCGAATACTAAGTCGATAGATTTGTTCGGAAATAATAGTAACAAGTCAAAGTTAATATTTTGGCTTTTGATGGAATAGGCGATTTCTATCGCTAACATGTCTTCTTTTCTATCAGTTGTCGTTTTGAGGATATCATCCAAATCACAGTGCCTGCCCAAAATAATTGGGTGGTTATGACTAAATACCGAGTGCAACTGTTCCGAAAGTGCCCGTAAACAAGCGCCAATTAAAATGTTTGAGACGTCCATTAACGCTTCAAGCTCTAAAGAATGACTACTTTTATCATCTGTATATTTGAGAAGCTTAACCATATTGCCAAAATTAGAGTCGTTGAAAATCACCAACGCTTCTCCATTGATACCTGTACTGATGAAACCTTGAGATACTGCAGACACACTTTCATTACGTTGAATATCGGCTATCGCCATGTGTAATTCAGTATTGGTAATCAAATTTACATTTGGAATAGGCAAATCAATAAATTCACCCAACAACTTAGCTAAGCTTTCGCCAGCCTGCCCCATCGCCACGTTGGCCATTTCACGGTAGGCATCTAATTTTTCTGCATGAGAATCTTTTGCTGTGGGTTCAACTTTTTCAGCACGTTTATTGGCTGAAGCTTCACCGGAATACAAACCAAACTGAGTAAGAATTTCTACAAGTTTAGCGTTATCGGTGGGCTTGCGAATGAATTCAAGCGCTCCCAATGCCAACATGCGCGCACGCGCCTCAGGTTGAACATCACCCGACACCACAATTACCATGGTAGGCAAATCTTCGTCCTTGATTACTTGCATGGTCTGATAGCCGTCCATAACAGGCATGTTTAAATCAAGAAACATAACGTCAGCTTTGCCTGCTCGGATCATTTCCAAGGCTTCTTGTCCATGTTCAGCAAAACTTATTTCAACATCCCATCCATCTGGGATAGCTCTTTGCATTTGCTTACGAGCAAAACTCGAATCATCGCAAATAAGTACAGGGGTAGTCATATGGACATTGTCACCTAATGTTGGTAAGTGTAGCGAACAAATTAAATGGCCACTGGTGCTTTGATGTGGTCATGTGTTTGATAGTCTTTTAATTCGAAATCATTGATTTCAAAAGCAAATATATCTTTAATACTAGGGTTTATTATCATTTTCGGCAAGGGGTAAGGTTCACGAGTGAGTTGTAAATTGGCTTGCTCTAGATGATTTACATATAGGTGAGCATCGCCCAAAGTATGAATGAAATCACCTAGTTGTAAATCACAGACTTGCGCTAACATCATAGTTAACAACGCATAACTAGCAATATTAAAAGGCACGCCCAAAAAGATATCAGCGCTGCGTTGGTATAGCTGACAAGATAACTTTCCTTCTAAAACATAAAACTGAAACATCGTATGGCATGGCGGTAATGCCTGCCTACCTTGTTGCGCGTTTTCTTTTGGCGAAAATGAGGTATCTGGCAATACAGCTGGATTCCAAGCACTGACAATTAAACGTCTTGAGTCTGGATTTGTCTTAATTTGCTCAACTAACTCACTGATTTGATCAATAACTTGTCCGTCGGTACCTTCCCAGCTTCGCCATTGCTTACCGTAAACTGGACCTAACTCGCCATCGTCTGTGGCCCACCCGTCCCAGATTTTCACATTATTTTCGGTCAAATAAGCGATATTTGTTTCGCCTTTTAAAAACCATAACAATTCGTGAATAATGGAGCGTAAGTGACACTTTTTGGTGGTGACTAGTGGAAACCCTGCATTCAAATCAAAGCGCATCTGATAACCAAATACACTGAGTGTACCTGTACCGGTGCGGTCTTCTTTTTTAACGCCTGTTTCTAATACGTGGCGCATTAGCTGTAAATACTGTTGCATTCTTCTTAATCTCTTAATTCTTTAAAGTTTATTTTGTTTTAATTCCCGGCGCGCACTAAACCGCCTAAGCCAACTGATTCAAGATACAGGTTTATTTCCTCTCGCACATCTTGCGGATTATTCAAGGTTAACACTTTGGCCAACAATTGCTCAGCACTGCCCTGATGAATATTGCGAATAATCCACTTAACTTTAGGTAAGTTGTGGTTATTCATGCTGAGCTTTCGATATCCCATGCCAAGAAGTAACACAACACCACCAGGCTCTCCAGCGAGTTCACCACAAACTGTCACAGGTACTTGCAACAAGTCAGAATGTTTAGCAATAGTATTTAAGGCACTTAACACTGCTGGGTGATAACTATCGTATAAGTTTGCCACACGTGGATTATTTCGGTCTACCGCTAATAAGTATTGGGTTAAATCGTTACTGCCCACAGAGAAAAAATCAACGATTTTAGAGAGTTGAGGTAATTGATATAGAACAGCAGGGACTTCTAGCATTACTCCGATCTTAGGCATACGTAGACTTTGCCCCTGCTCTTGAGCTTCTTCTTCAACCTCATAAAAAGCTTGTCTGATGAGGCGTTTAGCTTCACTGACTTCACTTACCGAAGTTATCATCGGCAACATAATATTCAAATTGTCCAAACCAATACTGGCTCGCAGCATTGCTCGAATTTGCACTAAGAAAATTTCGGGGTGATCTAAGGTCAAGCGAATGCCACGCCAACCAAGAAATGGGTTTTCTTCGGAAATAGGAAAATAAGGTAAGGGTTTATCTCCACCTACATCTAAAGTGCGCATCGTAAAAGGTTTGTTTGGTTCAGCTTCAAGTAATCCTTTGTATAACTCTACTTGTTCATGTTCAGTAGGAAATCGCTCACGCATCATAAAGGGGATTTCGGTACGAAATAAACCCACGCCATCAGAATACGGATTATCATTTTTTTCTGTTTCGACTGACAAACCAGCATTGGTGAATAGTCGCATTTCGCAGTTGTCGGTAGTAATAGCCGGTAAAGTATCTTCTGAATGAATACGCTCAGATAATAATTGTTCTTCAAGCACTAGCTGGTCGAACTCGCGCCTAATGGTGACATTTGGCGAAACAATCACATCACCGGTATAGCCGTCCAGTAAAATTTCTTTTTCGTTCAACAAAGCAATAGGTATATTGCTCAACCCCATTACAGCCGGCACTCCCATGGCTCTAGCCATAATAGCCCCATGAGAGTTGTTAGAACCACGCATAGAAACAATACCCATGAGTTTTTCACTTGGGAACTCAGCCAACATCACTGCTGTGACTTCTTCAGCAATCAGAATACAGTGTTCCGGGATTTCACGTTTTACGTTTTTATCAGCTGTTATTCCCAATATATTAGCCAACACCCTATTGCCCATGTCTTCAACATCTACAGCACGTTCGCGCATGTAAGGATCATTCATAGCTTGGAATTGTCGAATATAATTTTCTACAACCATTTTTAAAGATGTCGGCGCATCCCAGCCAGACTTAATTTCTTTTTCAACGTCTCGGCCTAAACTGTTTGCATCGAGTAAGTGGTAATAAAGTTGAAATATAGCGCGCACATCGTCGGGTACTTCACCCTGCATACGTTCAGATAACACAGCCATGTCGGCCTGTGTTTGTTTCACTGCCTGTCGGTAATTTTGAACCTGTACGTGTTTGTTTTTATTGCGCTTGGGAACATGACTGTGAATACTCACCATCATGTTTTGTAAATAACCCACACCACTTGCTAACCCGGAAGAACCAGGCACGCCCTTAAGTGATTTTTGCCAGTCTTTGGGAATATTTTCTTGTAAAAGATTAATCGAGCCACGTGCTTTAGCGTTCGCAATTTCAACCGCTAATTGCATTGCAAGGGTAACTAAGAAAGCTTCCTCGTCTTCACTAAAGCGTCTTTTATGTTGTTGTTGCAGAGTTAACACACCCAAGACTTTACGCTGATGGATTATCGGCGCACCTAAAAAGGCATGGTAATTGTCTTCTTGTACTTCTGGGTAGTGTTTAAAACGAGGGTGTCTTTGAGCATCACTAATATTCAGAGGTTCTTCACGTTGACCAATTAGACCTACCAAACCTTCAGAAAAACCAATAGAAACATGGCCTACAGCAGTTTTTGCTAAACCTTCAGTAGCAACCAACATAAAATGTTGCTGCTCGTAATCGGCTAAATAAATACTACATGAATCGACTTTTAAAGCTTCTATCAATCTATTTGCCAAACAGCTTAACGCATCATCAAATACGGGAATTTGATTCACTTCTTGAACGATGCGCTTTAGCATGGTTAGCATAAGACTTATTTATCTCTCATGTATATCTGGTTCGGTAATTAAGCCTTCCTGCGCCGCTTTGATTTTTGATAGCTACCTTGATTTTGACCTGCGTTTTCTGGCATAGCAGTAGGTGAAAACTCCTTCATCACACGGCGATACACATCCCGTTTGAAAGAAACCACATTGCGCACCGGATACCAAAAGCTTACCCAGCGCCAGTCGTCAAATTCAGGATGGCCTGATTGTAATAAATCCACATCCTCTTCTTTACAGACAAGCTGAAGTAAAAACCACTTCTGCTTTTGTCCAATACAAACAGGATTGCTTCCCTGCCTAACCAATCGCTTAGGCAGTTTGTAACGTAACCAATTTTTGGTAACGGCCAGAATTTTTACATGTTCTGGCCTTAAACCTACTTCTTCATGGAGTTCGCGATACATTGTTTGTTCGGCAGTTTCACCTTCATCGATTCCGCCTTGCGGAAACTGCCATGAATGTTGACCATAGCGCCTGGCCCAAAATACCTGGCCTAACTCATTACAAATCACTATGCCAACATTGGCGCGGAATCCTTCGGCATCAATCACTTAGACTCCCGAGAACTCATTTCTTTTAATGTCGTTCATTCTTCCATAAACTACCGTGTATATAAAGGAATAAAAAAAGTATTCAACCAGTCCAAGTATTTATATAAAAGTGTGCAGATGAAAATATTTAGTATGCCAACAGCCGAACCAAAATCTATCCAAGAGCTAATGCAAAGAGCAGAAGCCTTGGCAGGGCTAACCTTAGGTGAAGTTGCAGAAATGGCACAAGTAAAAGTGCCAGTAAACTTCAAACGAGAAAAAGGCTGGACGGGTCAACTGATTGAACTTTGCCTAGGCGCCAGCGCAGGTTCAAAGACCCAACAAGACTTCGCAAAATTAGGCATAGAATTAAAAACCATACCCATAGACGAACATGGCAAGCCTTTAGAAACGACCTACGTTTGTTATGCACCACTTAAAAACATAGCCGGTATAGAATGGCAAACCAGCAGTGTCAAAAATAAAATTCAACAAGTGCTCTGGGTGCCTATCGATGGTCGAAGAGAAGTCGCCCCAACAGATAGATGTATCGCCACCCCATTTTTATGGTCGCCAGATGTATCACAAGATAATCAATTACGTACCGACTGGGAGGAATTGATGGAAATGATAGCGCTTGGTCAAATTGAAAACATTACAGCGAGGCACGGTCAATACCTACAGTTACGTCCAAAAGCGGCTAACGGTAGTGCACTAACAGAAGGGGTAGGTCAAAACGGTCAAATTATCCAGACTCGACCTAGAGGGTTTTATTTGAGAAAAGAATTTACTGGGAAAATCCTAAGCTCCTTGTTTGAAAACCAAGAGCGTTAGCGGTAACTCTGAGTTTTACGCTCAAATTTACCGCTAAATTTATGATTGAAACAGCTATTAACTTGGTGTTCTAAGCACCATCAATCTAATCTCAGTCATATCTTCCATGGCAAAGGTAATTCCTTCACGGCCTAAGCCTGACTCTTTTACTCCGCCGTAAGGCATGTTGTCTACTCGCCAACTAGGTACATCGCCTATTACTACACCACCAACGTCCAGTTCATCCCATGCTTTATGGGCTTTGTAGATATCTCTGGTGAATACACCGGCTTGTAAACCAAATTGGCTGTTGTTGACTTCTTTTAGCGCTTCATCAAAATCACTGAACGAGCTGATGATAGAAACAGGCCCAAAGGCTTCTTCAGTGTTGAGAGCCGCGTCATTGGGTACATTTTCTAATAACGTCGCTTGCAACATATTTCCGTCGCGCTTACCGCCACATAATAAATCAGCACCCGCTGCAACGGCTTCTTGTACCCAATTATGCAAACGTGTGGCTTCTGATTCTGAAATCATCGGCCCAATAAAGGTATCTTCTTGCAGAGGGTCACCGTGCACTAGATTTGTCACTCGCTCGGTATAACGTTGTTTGAAGTCATCGTAAATGGACTCATGCACAATCACACGTTGCACACTTATGCAGCTTTGGCCTGATTGATAATAAGCACCAAACACAATTCGTTCGATAGCATCCTCCAAATCTGTGTCAGCATCGACCACACATGCCGCATTTCCGCCTAATTCTAGGATCACTGGTTTCTTGCCTGCTTTAGCTTTTAGCTCCCACCCCACTTGAGGTGAACCAGTAAAGCTAAGCAATTTAAACCTTTCATCGGTAGTGAATAAATCAGCACCGTCCCGGCTACAAGGTAAAATAGAGAATGCACCTTTGGGCAAGTCAGTCTCGGCCAAAATCTCACCCATAATAAGTGCGCCTAACGGCGTTCTGCTGGCTGGTTTAAGCACAAAAGCACAACCTGTTGCGATAGCTGGTGCCACTTTATGTGCTGCCAAATTGAGGGGGAAATTAAAAGGCGAGATAAAAGAACATGGACCAATAGGCACACGTTTATACATGCCTGTATAACCTTTAGCACGAGGCGTGATCTCAAGATTTATGACTTCGCCATGCATACGCACTGACTCTTCAGCAGCAATTCTGAAGGTATCAATTAAGCGTGTCACTTCACCGCGAGAGTCTTTGATTGGTTTGCCTGCTTCAATACATAAAGCATGAGCCAATTCGTCAAACCTTTCTTCAAAACGTTTAACGCAATGATTAAGAATGTTCTGCCGCTCATAAGGCGCCATTTTATTTAATAAAGGTTGGCTCGCTTCTGCAGCTGCTATGGCTTGGTCAATAACTTTGGCATCAGCAAGGGCTGTATAAGTTGCCACTTCATTCGAATATTTATTAGTGATTGCCAAATCTTGGTTGGCAAATACGGCTTCATTAGCCAGATAGTAGGGGTAAGCTTTAGCTAACATAAAATCTCCTGGGTGATATTTGGATTAAATGGCTTCACTGCGCAAGCGCAATGTTTGATTTAAAGTTTCGTCATTAAGTGAATAATCCACTGGCACATCAATCAAATGCACACCAGGTTCTGCTAAACACTTTTGTACTTGAGGTAACAATTCATCGGCTGCAGCAATACGCCAGCCTTTACCACCGTAACTTTCTACGTATTTAACAAAATCAGGGTTGCCGTAATCTAAGCCAAAGTTTTCGAATCCCATGTTAGCTTGTTTCCATTTGATCATGCCATAAGCATCATCACGCAGAATGATCACCACTACGTGTAATTTTAGACGCACAGCGGTTTCTAACTCTTGGCTGTTCATCATAAATCCACCGTCACCACAGACTGAGATTACTGGCCTATCTGGATGCACCATTTTAGCCGCCAAAGCTGAAGGTAAACCGGCCCCCATGGTCGCCAATGCATTGTCTAGCAATAAGGTGTTAGGTAGCGCCGCAGGATAGTTGCGGGCAAACCAAATTTTATATACACCGTTATCGAGGGTGACTATGCCGTCGTCTGGCATCGCCGTACGAATATCCCTGACAAAACGCTCCGGCAAAATAGGGAAACGGTCATCGTTTTCACTTTCAGCTTTATGTTCAAGGTAAGCTTTGTGTGCGGTGAAGAAGAAACTGAAGTCCCAGTTAGTTTGGGCGACTATCTGCTCTTTCATCTGCCAGATAGTATTGGCGATATCACCAATCACTTCTAGTTGAGGGAAATACACGGGGTCAACAGCTGCTGGCTCAAAGTTTATATGGATAACCTGTCGGCCATCATTTTTCATAAAGAAAGGCGGTTTTTCTACCACATCGTGGCCAACATTGATGATTAAATCCGCGCTATCAATCACACGATGCACAAAATCACCCGCAGACAAAGCCGTATTGCCCATAAATAAGTCATCACTTTCGTTAAGTACACCTTTACCCATTTGCGTTGTGACATAAGGAATACCGGTTTTGTCTACCAACTCTTTAAGCATTTTGGAGGTTAATTTACGATTCGCAGCCGCGCCGATAAGCAGTAATGGCGACTTAGCGGCTTGAATCATTTCGACAGCTTTCGCAATCGCTTTATATTCGGCAATAGGACGTCGGCTCGCACTAGGTGTCATTAGGTGTGCAGTAGTGGTTTCAGCCGCAATATCTTCAGGCAATTCAATGTGCGTAGCACCAGGGCGTTCGTCATGGGCAAGTCGAAACGCTTCGCGCACTGCAGAAGGAATACGATCGCCACTGACTAGTTGGGTAGTATATTTAGTAATAGGACGCATCATATCGACTGCATCAATCACCTGAAATCGCCCCTGTTTACTAGTCTTAACCGGCTTTTGCCCTGTTATCATTAACATCGGCATCGCACCTAATTGAGCATATGCCGCAGGAGTGACCAGATTTGTTGCGCCAGGCCCTAATGTTGATAAACACACACCGACCTTGCCAGTTAATCGACCATAGGTGGCAGCCATAAATCCTGCACCTTGCTCATGGCGTGTCAAAATAAGTTTGATTGGTGACTCTCGCAAAGATTCCAATAAGTCGAGGTTTTCTTCACCTGGAATTCCAAATATGTATTCCACACCTTCTGCTTCGAGGGCTTTTACAAATAAATCCGACGCTTTCATGGGCGCTCCTATAGTGTTTGTAGGGTTATTAACCAATCACTATTTAGCAGTGAGGGTTAACAAAAATTTAAGGTCATGGCCTTAACTTGTTTTTCTACTCATATAATCTATTTGTTACTAGTGTAGGTAAAGTATAAAAAACCGATTAGTTGAATCATTATTTTTATATAGAAATAAACTCACAAATGATGACACTTTACGATGATTCATAAATCAGTCTTCTTTTATATTTAATTAAACCCCAGAAGACCAAGGACACTCTACTAAGCACTGTGCTATGTCTAATTGCAACTGGGTTGTTTGTGCGCGAACCAATAAATTACTAGCAGCATTTTCATCATGTTGTTGTGCAACCAAAGACCAATCATTAGCCAAAGTTTTTAGTTCTGTGTGAATACTGTCTAAAAGCTGACACGGAAAATGATGCTTAAATCCTGCTACATTCTCTACTAAAGCAGATATAACTCGGTTGATATTAATGACAAACACCGCGTTATACTGACGTCTAAGTTCAGCTGAGAATTGTTGAAAATCTTGAAGTAATGTTGTCAATAAGCTGGCAAACACTTCAGCTTCAACTTGTGTGTTTTCTGGCTGATAATGCTGCTGATGTTGATATTGCTCTAACTCTTTGACGGGCAAACCATCAAGCAAGTTATATCCCAGTGCTGCCTTGCTATCAGTACCAATAGAGGTTGGCAACAAACCAACAATACGCTTAGCTAAACTAAATAATCGCGCTGTACTGCCTTTTTTAAGTTCCAGCTCAATTTCACAAATTGGTGCACTTTTATTGCCCGATGTTACCTTTCCTAGATCCCAAACCAATTCAACAATGTCGCCTTGTGAAAATTCAAGCAAGTAGATTTTACGTGTAAAGTGGGTAGTAAAAAGTGTTTCAATTTTAGCTTGTAAATCATCGACATCAACAGTTTCAGGCCAGGCTGAAGCAGGAAACAATTTTAGGTCAGGAATACTAACATTTTGCTTTTTTAACTCATCGAGTTGCACGTTATATTCGGGGCGTTGATGTAATCCACCAATAGACTTTCCTGCAGTTTTTAAGGTTTGCTCAAACTTTTGGTTATTTCCTCGAATCCTCAAGCCTATGTAGTGCTGCTTCAGTGTTCTATCTGGGGTATCAAAATAGTGATTGGTTAATAATAAAGTTTGTTGGGTTACGCTGGCATTAAGCGTTGGCAGCAGCTTTGTTTCAATAACATCACCAGCTTGATCATTGGTGAGCAATTTAAGTTCAATTTCGTATTCCATAAAACCTTTTCGACAGATAAAAGTAAGTTTTGAGACATTCGCCCAACCTTAGCCTTTCAAATTCGACTATTCAATCAAGAACTGTCGCAAAAGCGCATCAGTACTGTAAATCTATTGGCTTAAACGCAAATAGTCCCTTGCCTTTCTTTTAGCCAAGCAATACCATTTACAGCATCTTTTTAGGAGTAAGTTTTTTTTAATATGCGCCAGCAAATAGTTTTACTTTTTTTATGCATAGCTAGCAGTCTTTTGTGTGTTCAGTCGCTAGCCCAGGAACCAAATGATAGTAGTGGTGAGACTCGTTATATTTCTGACGATTTATTTACTTATCTTCATGCTGGCCCTGGACGAAATTTCCGAATTTTAGGCTCTGTGGTCGCCGGTACTCGTGTCACTTTGTTACAAACAGACGCTGAGAAAAACTTTGTTGAAATAATTGATGATAAACAACGAACAGGTTGGGTTGATGCTGAATTTATTAATATCAGTAGAAGCGTTAGAACTTTAGTTCCAGGTTTACAGCAACAAGTAGAAAAGACTGAAAACACAATCCTGCAACAGCGGGAGAGTAATGATTTACTGAACCAACAAATTCTCGACCTTACTTCGCAAAATACAAACTTAAAAAAGAAACTCAGTAATGCTGAAAAAGAAAATACAAAAATAACTCAAACACTGGCCAATTATGACCAAACAGCACAAATGGAATGGTTCACCCGCGGGGGAATTGTCGCGGTCATCAGTTTGCTTGTAGGGATTATACTTACTTACTTGCCCAAAAAGAGACGTAGAAACGATAACTGGATGTAGTTTAAGTCCGCTTAAAACTTAGCATCAATACTGATATTGGCTTAACAAAAGGCAGTCTCGGTTTATCTCCCAGCTCTGATTTGAACAAACAGATGCTGGTGTATTGTTATCTAACGTCACTACTATGTAACAAACCAAGCTCAGAATTAATTGGTTTCGTAGAAGCGATTTAGTCTTTCTCTTACCAGACATAAACTTAAGGTTTTTGATACCACTAGCCCTACCCACAAAACCTCTGCATAATAGGGAATGGCTATGAACTGGAGGCAAAGACTATGAAATGGGTGGTGGCAATTTTGTTCACACTATTTTGTTTGCTCCAATATCGTTTATGGTTTGGTAAAAATAGTGTTCCTGATTTTATGATCTTAAAAAAAGAAGTGACGCTACAAGTTACCCATAATGCCAACCTTAGGCAGCGCAATAGTTTGTTAAAAGCGGATATTCATGATTTAAAGATTGGATTGGATGCTGCTGAAGAACGAGCTAGAAATGAATTGGGACTCATAAAACAAGGCGAAACGTTTTATCGTATTTTGCCTTCAAACGATTAATTTTAATGCCCTCACTTTCTCAGTATTTTGTTGTTGTCCCTGCCGCCGGTATTGGCAAACGTATGAAAACAGATTGCCCCAAACAATATCTGTACATTGGCGATAAAACTATCATTGAACATACCCTCACTAACTTGCTTGCACATAACCAAGTGAAACAGGTAGTTGTGGTACTTAATCCTAATGACAAATTATTCTCTCAATTACCCATAGCCAGTCATCCTAGTATTAAATTAGTGAAGGGCGGCCAAGAGCGCTGCGATTCAGTGTTAGCTGGGCTTAATTATCTGCCGGATAATGAAGAGTGGGTCTTAGTGCATGATGCTGCTCGCCCCTGTTTAACTCAAAAAGATTTATCCGCCCTTTTACAATTAGCAGAACAAGGCAGTATAGGGGGAATACTAGCAACACCGGTTCGCGATACCATGAAACGAGCAGTTAATGTCAAGATGGACGGACCAAGCTTCATCAAACAAACAGAATCTAGAGAAAATTTATGGCACGCATTAACACCGCAGTTTTTTAAACTCGCTTTGTTAAAAAAAGCCCTGAATGAAGCAAGTAAAAAAAAAGCAAACATAACTGATGAGGCATCTGCCATCGAACTTTTGGGCGAAAAGGTAATGTTAGTTGAGGGATGCGCCTCAAATATCAAAATCACCCAACCTGAAGATTTGTTATTAGCTGAGTTTTACCTGACTCAAAAGCAAAATTAAATAGTTAATGGAGATTTAGCTGAAGTATGAGTATTCGAATTGGTCATGGTTATGATGTGCACAAATTTGGCGGCACAGGTCCTATTGTTATTGCCGGAGTAGAAATCGAGCATGATATGGGTTTGATTGCCCATTCCGATGGAGATGTGGTGTTGCATGCACTATGTGACGCGTTATTAGGCGCCTTAGCCTTGGGGGATATTGGCAAACATTTTCCAGATACTGATCCAACACTGGCAGGAATAGACAGCCGTGATTTACTGCGCCACGTATATAAACTCGTTACAGATCAGCAATATAAAATCGGCAACTTGGATCTAACCATTGTTGCTCAAGCACCTAAAATGGCTCCGTATATTGAGTTAATGCGCAAAAATATTGCTAAAGACTTGAGCGCCGATATTAATCAAGTAAACGTTAAAGCCACAACAACTGAAAAGCTAGGGTTTGCCGGCCGTAAAGAAGGTATTGCTGCTTATGCTGTGGTCCTGTTGACTCAGCATTCAGACAATTCCGAATGCAAATAGATCACTGGCTGCATCAATACCCTAAGCTGAATATTTCGGGGCAATTTAAATCCACAGCGAAAGACTTCCAAGTCACCGAGATATTAGGTTACGAACCTATCGGCGAGGGTGAACATATCTACTTATGGGTGCGTAAAATTGGTTTAAATACTGCTTATTTAGCAGAGCAAATTGCCAAGTTCACCCAATTACCATTAAGAGCCGTGACTTATGCAGGGCGCAAAGACAAACATGCGCAAACCGAACAATGGTTTAGTGTTCATCTGCCTGGTAAAGGTGAGTTTGATTGGACTAAATTCAATGAACCAGGGGCTGAAGTACTCAAATCTATACGGCACAATAAAAAATTAAGAACTGGGGTATTAAAAGGTAATCGATTTAACATTACTCTTAGACAACTCACTTCAACATCTGGCGTTGATGAGCGACTGCAACAGATAAACAAAACCGGTGTACCCAATTATTTTGGCTCACAACGATTCGGAAGCACTCTGCATGATCCCCGTGGCGGCAATCTAGTATTGGCTGACAAAATGATTAACGGCGAATCAATCCGCAATCGAAACAAACGTTCAATGGCTATTTCTGCACTGCGTTCATGGTTTTTTAATGAAATAATTAACAGTAGATTGCAAAATGATTGTCTAAATAAACCTTTGCCTGGTGATGTGATGCAACTGGCTGGCAGCAATAGTTTTTTCTGTGCTGAGCAAATTGATAACAGTACCAGTGAACGAATTCAACAACGGGACATATACCTGTCAGCTCCAATGTGGGGTATGGGTCAATTAGCCAGTCAATCTGAAGCATTACAGTTCGAACAAGAATTGGCACAGCAACATCCTGCTGTCACTCAAACACTTGAAGATTTAGGCTTGAAACAAGAAAGAAGGGCTATTAACTTATTTCCAAATGATCTTGAATGGTCTTGGGCAAATGATACATTAAACCTAAGCTTCTCACTTCCGGCAGGCACCTTTGCTACCTCAGTATTGAGAGAATTGATAGATGTACAGGATAACAACATTGCCAAGACTTGAATTACTGAATCACACAAATTTACACCTAATAATAAAAATAGGCCTGACATGAGAACAACATCACGCAAAGGTGAAAGCCTTGCACAACTTTTAAATAAAGAAGGTATCAGCAATACCAGAGTGCTGACCGCTATAGCCAAAACGCCTAGAGAGCTTTTTTTGCCTGATGCCCTAAAACATAAAGCTTATCAAAACACTGCTTTACCTATTGGTCAGGGTCAAACCATATCTCAGCCCTACATCGTAGCTCGTATGACAGAGTTATTATTAGAGTCTGATAACCAAGCACAAAGTGTGTTGGAAATAGGTACAGGTTCGGGTTACCAAACTGCGGTACTGGCACAATTGTTCGCGAAAGTTTATTCAGTCGAGAGAATAAAAACGCTGCAATTTCAGGCTAAACGACGCATGAATCAATTGGACTTACACAACGTTAAAATGAAACACGGTGATGGCTGGCTAGGCTGGAACAGCAAAGGCCCATACGATGCAATCATAGTCACAGCTGCTGCTAGCTCAATGCCAAAAGAGTTATATCAGCAACTTAATAATGGTGGCCGTTTGATTATCCCTGTTGGGGAAGAAAATCAGCAATTACATTGTATTACTAAACGCGATGATGAATTTGAATCAAAAATAATTGAAGCAGTGAGATTTGTGCCTTTAGTGGCCGGAGATATTATTTGAAAACATCGAGAACAAAGTCTGGCTATGCGGGTGTGGCTGCTAGAGGTATTTTAATGGGAGCAGCAGATGCTGTTCCTGGCGTATCTGGTGGCACCATTGCGTTTATAACGGGTATTTATGAAGAGCTAATATATTCACTTAAACAATGTGGCGTCAGTGCTATTAAAATGTTGTTTCAAAAAGGCATAAAGGCCACTTGGCAACACATCAACGGTGGTTTTTTACTGGCTTTATTCAGCGGTGTTATCATCAGTATTTTAACCATATCTGGAGTAGTGTTATATCTTTTGGCCAATCATCCAATATTATTATGGTCATTCTTTTTTGGACTAATATTGGCAGCAGTTTGGTCTGTCATACGGCATATCGAAAAATGGGAAGTAGGCGTAATCGCCACCTTTTTAATTGGTACAGTGGGTGCATTTTATATTACGACTATTAGCCCTACCACTATCGAAACATCTCCTCTTATCGTATTTTTATCTGGCATGATTGCTATCTGTGCAATGATTTTACCAGGCATATCTGGCAGCTTTATATTGTTGCTACTGGGCATGTATGCACCTATGTTAACCGCGGTGAAAGAACTACAATTAGGCACATTATGTATATTTGCCAGCGGCTGTGTGGCAGGTTTATTGAGCTTTTCCCATGTTCTGAGTTGGATGTTTCAGCATTACAAAACTATGACCTTATCCCTGTTAGGTGGTTTTATGCTGGGCTCTTTGAACAAGGTTTGGCCATGGAAACAAACCATTGAGTCGGTGATTGACCGTCATGGCAAAGAGATACCTCTAGTGCAAAACAATATATTTCCTCAGACGTTTGAAACACTAAACAATCAACCCGCCTTTATGTGGTATGCCATTATGTTAATGATATTTGGTATGGGAATGGTTATTGCGTTAGAAAAAATAGGCCAGAAACCGGCTGATAATTAATGAATATGTTTAGCCAAAAAGAAGCTTGGTTTAAAAGTCGATTACTATATTTAGGCATTGTGTTTTGTAGCGTGATAAATATGAGCTGCTCAAACCGCAGTCAACCTGCGCCAGTATCTGAACTTTATCAAGGTAAAACATTTAGGGATTTTGAACAACAGGCCTATTCAGCCAAGACATATCAAGTCAAAGCTGGGGATACTCTATTTTCTATTGCTTGGTATTCAGGTAACGATTATAGAGACTTAGCAAAAATAAATAAAATTTCTGCTCCCTATCAGATACAACCTGAGCAAGTTTTATCTCTCGTCGAGTTGCCGAGGGCTATACGGCCAAAGAGGAATAAGGGCAAAGGTCAGACTTCAAAAATAATTGTAAATCAATCTGTTGACCGTTCGAAAAAGCAGGCGTATGGTGAAAGTGAACAAAAATTAAACAAAGATCCAATTGGATCTTCTACCGGTCAATTTCCTGATCGAGTTAAGAGTTGGCATTGGCCTACGATTGAAACTGTTTCACGCGGTTTTTCGGCCAAGGAACAAGGCAACAAAGGCTTGGATTTTTCAGGGAACGTTGGGCTACCAATTTTGGCGGCTGCCGATGGGAAAATAGTATACACGGGCGATGCATTACGTGGATTTGGAAAATTAGTCATTATCAAGCATTCCGACGCTTATTTAACGGCCTATGCACATAATGACGATATGTTAGTAAAAGAACAGCAGTGGGTAATGGCAGGCCAAAAAATTGCCACTATGGGTAGAAGTGGAACCGATAAGGTTAAGCTTCATTTTGAAGTAAGGTACAAAGGAAAATCCGTTGATCCTTTGCGCTATCTACCTCGCAGATAATAACAAAAAATAATAAAAACATATCAGGAGAAGTTGCAGAAACACTACCGTTAAGGAGTCATGATTATGGGTCAAGAAAAAACAGTTGTAGTGGAAGTTAATGCTTTCAGCGATATTGAAGATGCCGTAGAGCGAGAACTTGCCAAGGCCGAAAAAAAAGCCGAAGAACAGCTAGAAGATATACTAGCCAATAAAGAAGACAAACCAAAAAACCTCGATGCAACTCAGTTGTATCTAGGAGAAATTGGATTCTCCCCCTTATTATCCGCCGAAGAAGAAGTCTATTTTTCACGCCGCGCCTTAAAAGGCGATGAAGCTTCACGTAAACGAATGATTGTGAGTAATCTTCGCTTAGTAGTCAAAATAGCCAGACGTTACAATAATCGCGGTTTAGCACTACTTGATTTAATCGAAGAAGGAAATTTAGGCCTTATTCGAGCTGTCGAAAAATTTGATCCAGAGCGAGGCTTTAGATTTTCAACCTATGCGACTTGGTGGATTAGGCAAACCATTGAGCGGGCAATCATGAATCAAACCCGCACGATCCGTCTTCCCATCCATGTTGTGAAAGAGTTAAATGTCTATTTGCGGGCTGCTAGAGAGCTTTCCCAAAAACTCGATCATGAACCTACAGCAGAAGAAATTGCTGATTCGCTCGACAAACCGGTTCATGACATCACCAAGATGTTGCGTTTAAACGAAAGGATTACTTCCGTTGACACTCCTATTGGCGGTGAAAACGATAAGGTTTTACTAGATGTTATAGCTGATGATAAAGGCCATGGACCTGAGGAAGATCTGCAAGACTCAGACATCAAATTCAATATCATCAAATGGTTAGAAGATCTTAATCCTAAGCAACGTGAAGTATTAGCAAGACGCTTCGGACTATTAGGTTACGAACCTTCAACCTTAGAAGATGTTGGGGTAGAAATTGGTCTTACTCGTGAAAGAGTGCGTCAAATACAAGTTGAAGCATTGCGCCGTCTTAGAGATATGTTGGGTCACAAAGGTTTAGACTTAGAGGCTTTATTTAATAAACTCACTTAGATTATATGCCAAATTTGCAAAATCAAAAAAGCCTCAAGTGAGGCTTTTTTTAGTTATAAACCAAGTGTTTTTAATCTTTATATAACAGCTGTTGCCGCTGCATAGTCTGGCTCTTCAGTAGTTTCAGCTACCTGTTCAGTATGCACAACCATGCCTTGTTCATCAATTACCACTATGCTGCGAGACAATAAACCAGTTAAAGGGCCATCGATAAAACTTACCCCATAGTCGGCGCCAAAACTGCCTCTAAAGCTAGAGCCTGTGGCTACATTATCAATGCCTTCTGCACCACAGAATCTTGCTGCAGCAAAAGGTAGGTCAGCTGACACACATAACACTTTGGTATTATGCAAATCGCTGGCTTTTTGGTTAAAGGTGCGGATTGAGGTGGCACACACTCCAGTATCGACTGAAGGAAAGATATTCAGGATCAGTTTTGAGCCTGCGTAATCTGTCAATGTAGTCTCTGATAAATCAGTTTCTATTAAAGTAAAGTTAGGTGCCTTAGACCCTACTTTTGGTAAATCACCTGCTGTATTAAACGCGTTGCCTTGCAATGTCACTGTAGCCATTTTGGTATTCCTAAGGAGTTGAAGTGATACTAGTGCATTATTGTAGCTCAAAAAAACCATCAGCATAGTCAGATAACATTCGCTAGATAGTCTTTATCTGAGTATTATCAGTGAACAATTTTGCGTTTTACTAGACGGTATCCATGAACTCTACAATAAGATTAATCATTTCAGCTGTTATATCGTTTGGTTTTTACTTTGCTTGGTCATATTGGGCTAACAGCATGGCTACAGAGGACCAGGCTTTAGTGCTTAGATCCGCATTAGTACAAGGAACGTTAAGCGCAACTATTACTATATTGTTTACCTTCATTTTAGAAAAGTCAGTGTCAAAATTCGGTGAAAGCTACTTATCCCTAATGTTTGTAGTACCCATTATTTGCACCGTGCACTCCAAGACTTCACAAAATATCGCTATTTTTAAAACGTTTAAAAATGTACTAGATAATTCGGCCAAATATTTAAGTAACAATGTCATCCCTGGTAGCTTGCTGGCGCCATTGTTACCTATTGCAATCCAGTCTAGCATTGCCATTAGTGTTAACTGGGTTAACCAAACACCTAACTTATGGTTGACCGTTGCACCTAGTATTTTAATTACTGCTATCTATGGTTATGTGTATACCTACACATTGCTGTCGAAGCCTAAACAGCCTGTTTTACAAGAGTAATAAAACGGTAAGCATATGGATTTAATGGTTCTGATTGGTGAGCTTCGTTATCTATTTCTTGCCAATCATACTTTGCAGCGTAATCAGGAAAGTAAGTATCACCATCGACTTCCAACTCAATATGAGTCAAGTAAAGTCGATGACAAAACGTTAGAAAGTGCTTATAAATAGTGCCTCCACCTATGATCATCACTTCAGAGTTTTCGATTTTTTGTTTATTGCAATATTCTGTAGCGACATCAATAGCCTGTTCACAGCCATGCACTACAGTTGCATCTGCTAGCGTATAGTTAACATCTGAACTCACCACTATATTTAACCTACCGGGTAACGCTTTACCTATTGATGCGTAGGTTTTACGACCCATAATAATCGGTTTGCCTAAGGTGATTTTTTTAAAATGTTTGAGATCCGCAGGCAAGTGCCAAGGCATGGCATTACCGGCACCGATGACTCGGTTGTTGGCCATAGCGGCTATCATTGAAATTTGCATCATATTGATGTGAACACTTTCTGGAAAGTAAAAAAGGTGTTTGAAGTATATAAGAATTAGACGAAGCCAGAAATAGGTTTTCTGGCTCCATGATTATTTATTTAAGATATGACTATTTTTTTGTGTAAACAACTTCGAAGTTGTCGTCTCCATCTTCGTCGTCATCGTCTTCATCGGTGTAGTCTGATGCATTTTCGATGGTATCTTTGTGGTAGGTATCCCATTTGAAGCCTGTTTCTTCATCTTTGATTTCAGGTTCAACTTCTTCTGGCATTGCTTCAATAAAGTCCATAGATTTCATACACAATGCGTGTGTACCTATCTTCTGATATGCCGAGATTTGGAAATATTCCTCCTTCCATTCAAGTGCATCAGCAATCTGTTTACACAACTCGTTGACTTCATCTTCAAGCATCAAATCAACTTTATTGAATACCAACCAACGCGGCTTTGATGCCAGTTTCGGGCTGTATTTTTCAAGCTCTGCGACAATAGCTTTAGCATTTTCTACAGGATCTGAACCATCTGCCGGCATCAAATCGACTAGATGTAATAACACTCGGCAGCGCTCTAAGTGCTTTAAAAACTGAATACCAAGACCCGCGCCTTCGGCTGCTCCTTCAATCAAACCAGGAATATCCGCAATAACGAAACTGCGCATTGAGTCTAAACGCACAACACCTAGGTTTGGCACTAATGTAGTAAAAGGATAATCGGCTACTTTAGGTTTAGCTGCTGAAACACTACGGATAAAAGTAGATTTACCAGCATTAGGCATCCCCAGTAAGCCAACATCGGCAAGCAACAACAGTTCTAATCTTAGGTGTCTGACCTCACCCGGCGTACCGTCAGACTTTTGTCTTGGCGCACGGTTAGTACTGGTCTTAAAACGTGCATTACCCAAGCCATGATAACCACCCTGCGCCACTTTCATGCGCTGCATATGTTTGGTTAAATCGCCTAATGCTTCACCAGTTTCGCTGTCAGTTGCACGGGTTCCAACGGGAACTTTAACTTCTAAATCAACTCCGCCTCTACCGGTACAATTAGCACTTTGGCCTTTTTTACCATGTTCAGCACGATGAAATCGTTCAAAACGGTAATCTATCAAAGTGTTTAAGTTTTCATCTGCAACCAAATAGACGCTACCGCCATCACCGCCATCACCGCCGTCTGGACCACCATCAGGCACGTATTTTTCACGGCGAAAACCGACAACACCATTACCACCGTTACCTGCATCAACACGGATATCAGCTTCATCTACAAATTTCATTACTTAACGACACCTTGAATGTTACTCAATTGAGTCCAGTATAGTCTGTTCATACTAGAAATTGCAGTGCAGACTATTTTTAAGACTTCAACAAAAAGCCCCGCATAAAGCGGGGCTTTTAAAAAATCTATGCGCTATTGCTAATTAAGCAACAATGCTCACAAATTTACGATTTTTAGGACCTTTTACTTCAAACTGAACTTTACCATCTGATAAAGCGAATAAAGTATGATCTTTACCGATACCCATATTGCTACCAGCGTGGAATTTAGTACCACGTTGACGAACAATAATGTTTCCAGCTAGAACTGACTCACCACCGTAACGCTTAACACCTAGGCGTTTACTTTCTGAATCACGGCCGTTGTTAGTACTACCACCAGCTTTTTTATGTGCCATTTGTATATACTCCTATTAAGCGCTGATACCAGTGATTTTCACTTCTGTGAACCACTGACGATGACCTTGTGTGGTACGTGAATGTTTACGACGACGGAACTTAACGATTTTTACTTTCTCGCCACGTCCGTGAGTTACAACTTCTGCTGTAACTTTGCTACCACTTACAAAAGGGGTACCAATTTTAATATCGTCACCATTACTTACCATTAAGATGTCATCAAATTCGATTGACTCACCTGGAGCCACTTCGATTTTTTCTAGGCGAAGGGTCTGACCTTCAGCCACACGGTGTTGTTTGCCACCACTTTGGAAAACCGCGTACATAATTAAACTCCGCACTGTGTCTCTTGACACTTATATTCAAAAACAGGCGGCGAATTGTACGTGAACAGATAACACCAATCAAGTCCAATTCTGAATTAATTTGGTTAAATATCAAACGGTTTACTCTAGCCCAATATATTTCGTGCTACCAAGGCAAAGTGTCACTGGATACCCCGATAAATTTCTGTAAAATCCACCTTCAGATTTACAGCTCACACCTGAACTTCATTCAAAAATGGGTAAAAACGGCAGTATGAAATTAGAAACGATAAATCAACTCGCTCATAAAGATATGATGGCGGTAAACAGTCTCATCCAAAAACAAGTCGACTCAGAAGTATCGTTGATTAACCAACTAGGCTTTTACATTGTTAATAGCGGTGGAAAACGTTTAAGACCCCTTTTGACTGTGCTTGCTGCAAGAGCTCTGAACATACAAACAGAACAGCATCATACCTTGGCCGCCATAATCGAGTTTATTCACACTGCAACCCTACTTCACGATGACGTAGTCGACGAATCTACCATGCGTCGTGGTAAAGAAACGGCCAATGCAGTTTTTGGCAACCAAGCTAGCGTTTTAGTAGGTGACTTTCTCTATACCCGCTCATTTCAGATGATGGTGAGCCTAAAACGTATGCGTGTGATGGAAATTTTATCTAATGCAACCAATGTAATAGCTGAAGGAGAAGTGCTGCAGTTAATGAACTGTAACGATCCTCAAACTACTGAAGAAAGCTATATGCAGGTGATTTACAGCAAAACTGCTCGTTTGTTCGAAGCCGCTACTTTACTAGCCGCTGTGTTAACCGATCAGGATGAAGAAATCGAATTCGCTATGCAAGAGTACGGAAAATATTTAGGGACTGCCTTTCAACTTATTGACGATATTCTAGATTATTCTGCAGATCCCGAAGAAATGGGCAAAAATGTAGGTGATGATTTAGCTGAAGGCAAACCAACTCTCCCCTTACTTTACGCTATGTGGAATGGCAACCCAGACCAAAGTAAACTGATTAAGGAAGCCATTGAAACCGGCAATGGTATGCAGCACTTTGATGAGATCATGGCTACCATGCATCAAACAGGCGCCCTTAACTATACTAAAAAACTAGCGTTAGATGCTTCTGACAAAGCAATCAAAGCACTGGCTCTATTACCTAATTCTGAATATAAAAACGCGCTTATTGGTCTTGCCCATATTGCCGTTGAGAGAGCGGCTTAAACTTTTGCACTAGGCTCGACTTTACGTTACTTGTCGAGCCAGCTCTTTTACTTTTTATCCAATTTAATCCTGCCGCTAACAGTGGACACATTTACCTTTGCACTGCCACCATTTAAAGAGAACTTTAACCAGCGACTCGGGCCATACTTTGCCTTTATCATTTTATCATCAGACAAGTTGTTAGTGATTTTGCCACCAGCATGGCCTTCAATATCAAATCTCGCAGATACATCACTTTGTAAATACAGGCGAATCGACCCGCCTACTGATGAAGCTTCAATCTCACCATTTCTATCCAATTCAAGCTTCGCCTCTATCGCGCCGTTTACTGTATCCAGATTCAACTGATTTACTTTACCAAGCTCTAGCTCAATATCGCCATTGACGGTTTCTACATTAATATCTCCACTCTCACTAAAGACTTCAATATTACCGTTCACCGACTCGTAGGAGTCTTCTTTGCCTTTTGAACTGCGCGAGTCAATAGTACCGTTGACTGTGTCTATCTTTACGTCTCCCTCTAGACTATCTGCAGTTATTCGACCATTTACTGACTCAAGGCGAATCCGTCCCGCTAATTCTTTTACATTTATTGAGCCGTTGACTGTTTCAACTCTTGCTCCACCACGCACTTGCTCTAGTTCAACATCGGCATTCACCGCGCTGTAATTCACTTTGCTTTGACGAGGAACAAATATTTCCAAATCGTCGCCATTATCTGAACCCCAGTTGTTCCAACCATTGTTATTCTTTACTTTGACCTTAATCAGCACTTCATTATCATCTTTTTCAAAAATAAACGTTTCGGTTCTTTCGCCTAAACGGCCCATTACTTTAACTTCAGATTTATCCCACGCAATCACCTTGGCAGAGCCGTTTACATGTTCAATTTGTACATAAGGGGTTTTCGATACGTCCAGTGAACGGTTGATCTTTTCATCGGACAATACACTCCAACTCAAACATAAAAACCCTGCATAAATTAATAACTTTTTCATTTCTATACTCCTAAAAATTCAGTACTTTAAATTTGTGACCACTTGGATGAATGCACGCGCTCAATTAAATTAATTTGTTGTTGGTGCACACTTTGCAGCATCTTTAATAGCGCCATATTATTTGGCTCATTTTCTAACGCCGTTTTTATCGCATCAGCGGCGTCATCTAATTCAGTGAGTTGGTCTTGCCAATTTTGGGTCAGCGCAGGCTGATCTTGAAATCTGACCAATAAGGCATTTTTTTGTTCTAAATGTTGCTCACTTAATGACGCAACCAAATCATCACCGGTTAACGAAACTGGCTGCTGATTAACCGATAACCAACCAATCAATCCGAACATGGCCACCGTAGCTGCAATCAAGTACATTTTCTTAGCCACCACTGCACGAGATTGATCTGAAGCTTCACTCGAAAGCGCCAACTCGATGCCCGGCCATAAATCTCTTTCTGGCAGTTGTTCTTTATCTACATCCGCTAGCTGAGTGGCTAACATCTGCTCAAAATTAGTTTTACTCATATCCCATCCACTCCTTCAACAACTGCTTGGCGCGGTGAAATTGCGCTTTACTCGAGCCCACGGCCATATTGGTCATGGTGGCAATTTCTTCGTGGCGGTAGCCTTCGATTGCGTGAAGCACAAATACTAACCTTGCTCTCTCAGGCAGTCTTGCAACATAACTTTCTATATCAACACTACTGCTAGACTCTTCTGCCTCCGGAAGGCCGGACCCACCATTCATAGCTACATAGTCTTCAATATTAAACATCTTCTGCAGCCACCCTTTTTGCTTACGTATGTAAGAAATCGTGATGTTTGATGTCACTGTGTGTAGCCAAGTTGAAAACTTACTATCACCTTTAAAATTACCGATTTTTCGCCACAACTGAATAAACACTTCTTGTGCTGCATCCTCAGCTAACATTTTTTCACCTGTCAGCCGCAAACACAGCCCATACACTTGCCCAATGTATTCTTGATACAATCGGTTATAAGCTTGTTTATCTCCACCCTGTACAGCTTTTATTAAGTCCCACTCACTTTTTGTGGCAAACTTATGCTGTGCAGCGACAACGTTTCCTTGGTTATTCAATCTAACGTCTTACTCTTGTTGTGTTAAAAGATTAGTCGCAGAGTAGATCACAAAGGTTTAAAGCACCAAAAAAATATTTAAATGAGTGGAAATAATCATGAGAATCATTGGTTTATATTCAGGAAAGTTGTCTAACATTGGTGAAAAGCGCAGACCAACTGGAATATACAAAAAATCTGTAGAGCAAGTTTCTGTGGATGTATTAGGTATTATAGGTGACATTCAGGCTGATAAACGTTTCCATGGAGGCCCAGAAAAAGCACTACATCAATATGCATTAAGCAGCTACGAAAAAATTATCAAGCGTTACCCTCTTTTACACCAACAAGCCAAACCTGGAATGATAGGCGAAAACTTGTCTGCCACAGATATGAACGAACACAACGTGTGTATTGGAGACATCTACAAAGTAGGTAGCGCCATATTGCAAGTTAGCTCCCCACGTATCCCCTGTTGGAAAATTGATGCCAGGTTCAAACAACCCGATTTACACCAATTTATCAGCCAACATAGGCTTAACGGCTGGTATTACCGTGTTGTTCAGGCAGGAGATATCTCACTCAATGACAAACTTATTTTGCAACAAAGACCTAATACAGATTTCACTGTAGATACTATGCTTAAGGTTATTAATGGTGAGGCTGAAGCAAAGGTAATTGGATTAGCTGCTAACGCCATTGGCCTAGATCCTGAATGGCAAAAACGGCTTAACAAAAAATATCATCCAGCTTAAAAAAGAGGCCAGATATGGAACAAAATTTACTAGAGAAAACCGGTAAAACACTGGATGAATGGAAGCTGTTATTATCACAACAGGCGTTCAGTAAACATGGTGAATATATGACTTTCCTCAAAAAAGAGCATGCCATTACTCACGGTTTTGCAAATTTTATCACTCTTAAATTTCGTGAAGCCGATGCAGGTTCTTCTGATGCGGATGATTTAATTACTATTCAATACAAAGGTAAGGAAAACCTCAAACCGATTTTCGATCAATTACTCTGTGTCATCAGAAGTCTTGGGGCTGATGTCGAAGTTGCACCCAAAAAATCGGCCGTGAGCATACGCGTAAAAAGGCAATTTGTACTTATTCAGCCGTCAACTAAAAAGCGCATCGATTTAGGTCTTAAATTTAATGACAAACCCTATGTTGGAAGACTTGAAACATCGGGGCCATTTGGCACTATGTGTACTCATAGAGTAAAGCTTACCGAATTACAACAAGTTGATGATGAGTTGTTATCGTGGATTAAAGAAGCCTATGAACAAGCGAAGTAACAGTTATAAAAACTACAGATATAAAAAAACACCGCTAAATTAGCGGTGTTTTTAGATACTCAAACAAGTAGCAATTACGCTTCTTGAATTATAACCAACTTGATAGTGGCAGTAACGTCTGAGTGAATTTGCAAATCGATTTCGAATTCGCCAACTTCACGTAAAGTACCAACTGGTAATTTAACTTCAGATTTAGTCACTTCAACACCAGCAGCAGTAATTGCAGCAGCTATGTCGCGTGTACCGACAGAACCAAACAATTTACCTTCATCACCAGCAGGAGAAGCGATAGTTACTTCACCCAACGCAGCGATTTTATCTGCGCGAGCCTGTGCAGCAGCATGTTGTTCAGCAATTTTTGCTTCCAACTCAGTACGACGAGCTTCAAATTTTTCTACATTTACTTTAGTAGCGGGAACTGCCTTTCCTTGCGGAAACAAGAAGTTACGCGCATAACCTGATTTTACAGTGACTTTGTCACCCAAGCCGCCTAGGTTAGCGATCTTGTCTAATAGTATGATTTGCATCTTTGCTACCTATGATTACTTGTGAGAATCAGTATATGGAAGCAACGCTAAGAAGCGCGCACGCTTAATTGCAGTTGACAACTGACGCTGATATTTCGCGCTAGTTCCAGTGATACGGCTAGGTACAATTTTACCACTTTCAGTGATGTAGTTTTTCAACATTGCGATGTCTTTAAAATCTATCGCAGGAGCATCAGCAGCAGAAAAACGACAGAACTTACGACGTCTAAAAAAACGAGCCATTATTTATCCCCTTCTTCTACAGGAGCTGATTCTGGAGCAACAGCGGCAGTTTCTTCAACGGCAACGGCGGCAACAGCAGCAGGCTTTTCAAAAGGTTTTTCATCACGCTTTTCACGACGTTCTTCTTTAGCCATAGGAGACTGTTCAGTAACAGCACTTTTGGTACGCATAACAAGGTTACGCAGAACAACATCATTAAAACGGAAAGCAGTTTCTAGTTCTTCAACAGCTTCAGCAGTAGCTTCGCAGTTTAATAAAACATAGTGTGCTTTATGAAGTTTATCGATTGGGTAAGCCAATTGACGACGGCCCCAATCTTCCAAGCGGTGGATAGTGCCGCCATCTTGGGTAAGAATTCCAGTATAACGCTCGATCATACCTGGAACTTGTTCACTCTGGTCAGGGTGAACCATAAATACGATTTCATAATGACGCATGTATGTTGCTCCTCACGGTTGTAGCCTCGATAGCACAGTCAAACTATATAGAGACAAGGAACTAAAATTAGTGACTGATTTAAGCGGCGCGGATTGTATATAAACTGGGCTTTTTGTACAAGGTTTATTTGGCTTATAGGCGATTAATAGGCGGTTTTTCAGGGATTTAGAGGGAACGGGGTATTTTGTTCGGCAATTTATGCCGTTGTTGGGGTTTTAAAGCATGCACTTTGTGCATAAAGCATGCGCTAACGCTTACTGGCTTCCTTGCCAGTTTTTGACTCGAATCCTTTCGAGCCAGTTACTTTTTCTTCTACAGCAAAGAAAAAGTAACCAAAAAGACGCCGCTCGATACAATGCTCTTCATCCACCAATTTACACATTTTGCAGGTCGCAATAAATCGTTCCCGACGAACTATTACTCAATCGCCTATCCTGCGCGGCGTCCGCATGCGATTGACCTACAAAAATGAGTAAATTGTTGGCGAGCATTCATTCGAGGGAAGGTCAAGAGCATCGGCTTTGCCGACAAAGGCTTTCAAAAAACGATGTCACTAGCTAATTTCCAGATACATCAATCACCATAACTTCTATGTGATTCTTTAAAAAATCTGACAAGTTTTTAACTAACTGTTTTTTCAACTCAATCGCTGTGGAAGGTTTTAGACCGCAGGGAGAACATTTAACATTACCTTTTCGTTTTTCGCCAAACCAAAATATTAAATAAATACCCTTTTCAGAAGTGACTGGATCTTTCATATAAAATTTAAACAATTGTGATTCAGCAGCAAACCATATTTCATCATGATTATCACGTTTGATTTCTATCGGAAGTTTGAAGTCATTTCTTAAACATACGATGTCTGGGAATTAACAAGACACCGATTGTAAATATGACATCAAATATTAGCTTGAATTACAATGGGTGATGAAATGGACACTCTCTAATACTGCGTCAAGGCACTTATAATCAGCTGGAATTCCACGTTAATTATTAACAGCGTGAAAATTAACGGGGCACTCATAATTATTAATGGCGAAGGTATTCAAAACTTTTATTCGGTAATCTGGACTCCTCGCGGCCGATGCTTTTGCCTTCCTTGACTGAATAATAAACAAGGGTGACTAGTTAATTTATATTTGAAGACATTTTAAAGAAAATGTAATTTGCATCGATAGAAATCAATAAAAAGGCACTGAATCACTTTATAATAATATTTTATCAGGCAAGAACCTATAGTATTTAATCTCAAAAACTAAGGACTATTGCACTCGTCTTATCCCTGAATGAGAATTCGAATCACGGCATTTTCACAACGCGAGTGTCTAGCAATTACAAGGTAGGAGTTTTGCTGTGGAAAATAATAACAACAATATCTCGGGCTATGAACAGGAAGTTGAAAAACTGTTAGCTGGAATGACACTGAGGGAAAAGTTGGGTCAGTGTTTGATTATCGAGCCTTGTTTTTGTTTACAAGAAAGAACCAACGAAGAGTTTGGAGAAGAATATTCCGACGTGTTGGATCCAAAAT
>Ga0209712_10000281_pt1 | contig 46525 bp, 33 predicted proteins | sample ArcOceMetagenome_FD_187443 | JGI IMG/M metagenome (GOLD analysis project Ga0209712, IMG submission 187443) | Marine eukaryotic phytoplankton communities from Arctic Ocean - Arctic Ocean - Greenland ARC118M Metagenome (SPAdes) (version 2) | ecosystem: Environmental > Aquatic > Marine > Oceanic...
TTTTTAAGAAAAAACCAATTAAGGTAAATAATACGGAATTGACTCTAAGGGCAACACAGGTGCTCAAACAGTTAATTGATGGCTTGAGTTATAAATTAATTGTTTCAGGAATGGGAATAATGTCAACAGTGTTCGGTATTATGTAAAAAATATTTATAAAAAAATTCAAATTCATTCTCGATTTGAATTGGTGAAATTGTCTCTTGAGGGGAGTATAAAGTTAAATTAATTTATTTTGTAAATAAATTGGGAATAATGCCTCTTCGTGAATGCAAATAGAGGGATTATTTTGTTGGAACAAATATTAGAAATAGATTAAGTTTCTTTTTTTGTCTATTGTTATCAAAAAATGAATTATCTTTAAACTAGTAAAGGAATTTGACAATTGATTCTATGACTAATTTTTTCATCCCAAATATAGTCGACTCTCCATTGACTTAAGCTAATAAAACCTTTAATAAAACCTTTAATAAAACCTTTAATAAAACCTTTAATAAAACCTTTAATAAAACCTTTAATAAAGGCTTTAGAGTGTAAAAACTCAAATATCAATCAAATTATGTTTTGTAACAAAACATAACATGATTGATAATGTTAATGCGTAGTATCAATTTATAAAACTATCACAAAGGTTTCCTTGATTGGACTTTTTTATTGTTGGATACGATTTTTATAACTTTTTTTACAAAAAAAATTATGCGGATATTTATTTCTTGGATAAAGCTAGGTTTGATCATTTTACTATGCGGTACTTTTTTTATCTCATGTGTCAAGCATTCAGAACTGATTTCATTAAATGGGGAGGATAAAGAAATCAAAAGGGGCGACAAAGTAATCGACGCAGCTGTGTACAATGAGCTTCATAATTATGAAGCATATAAAGTTCAACCTTTTGATCAACTTATGATTAAGGTCAATGCTTTTGACGGCAGTACGGAAGAATATCTCAATCGAGAATTTGCGGCAGAAAATGTTTTTAGCCGAGAAATCAGTTATGATCCTGCTTCACTTTATTTCAATAGTTATACAGTTGATGAAGAAGGGCACATTACACTTCCTTTAATTGGAGATGTCAAGATTAGCGCAAAAACTATAGCTGATGTAAAAAAACAATTGGATAAAGCTTATAAGCCTCATCTTAAATTGGTTTCGACATCGGTGAAATTGGCGAATATGAGGGTCACAGTTTTTGGAGAAGTGAATAGACCGGGCGTCCATTATTTATACAATGAAAGGAATACTTTATTGGATGCAATTAGCATGGCAGGTGATATTACTGATTTTGGAAATAGAACAAAAGTAAAACTGATTAGGATGACGGAAGAAGGATCCGAGACAGTATTCTTAGATTTGAGTAGATCAGGATTTATTAGTACAGAATTTTATTATGTACAACCGTATGATGTAATATATATCGAACCTACTAAATTTAAATCAAGAGATCGAAGTTCAAGAGTTGCTGGCTTAGTGGTCTCAGCAATTTCAGCTGGGGCAGTAATCTTAAGTTTTTTCATCCCACGATAGGTAGAAAATATTGAACCACAAAAAAAAGTCAAAAACAATAACACATGAATAGTCCGAAATCATCAAATGGAAGCAATAATTCTGAAGTTAACCTTAAAATTCTATTTCGTAGAATTTTAAAAAATAAGTTAGTCTTCGCCGTAAGTATCTTTCTTTGTCTTGTAGGGGCTTATGCCTATCTCAAAACTACTACACCAACATATTTAGTTCAAACTTCACTATTAATCGATTCCAATGGGAAGAGTAGATTACTTGGTAGTAGTAGCAAATATGTCGATGGAGGGGTTGGTTTAATAGGGATGGAAAAAAACCTATATAATGAAATGGGGATAATCAAATCTTTTAGTTTGGTCAATGCGACTTTAAAAGATTTAGATTTTGGGGTGTCTTACTTCGCAGGAAATTGGTATAAACAACAGGAGTACTATGGCTATTTTCCATTTGAAGTACAAGTATCAGCAGAAACGCCACAATTGTACGGAGCGTTTTTTCAAATAAATATACTCAATGGCGAAGAGTATACTTTAAAAATCAATGCCAAAGAATTTACAGTTTCAAATCCAGTTACACAAACGAATCGAGAGATGACTTCTGAACTTGACTTTTCCAAAACGTATCGTTTTGGTGAGCTAGTAAAACATGATTATTTTGAATTTAGTGTGGTCAAACCTGGTTATGACGTGGTGATGAGTGAGTTCGAAGGAAAGAATTTATCTTTTAAAATGAATAGTCTTTCTGGATTAACGAATAGTTTTATCGGTAAACTGGCTGTCCAGCAGACGGATATCCAAGCAAGTATTTTGACTGTTCAAACGGAAGGAACAATTGTTTCAAAAGAGAAAAAGTTTTTGAAAAAGTTAAATCAAAACTTTATTAAGAACAAATTTATTGAACGGTCTGCCATTGCTTCATCCAAGGAAGGTTTTATCCAAAAGCAACTAGATAGTATTAAAACAACCTTAGATGCGGCGGAAAGGAATTTGGAAAATTTCAAGCGAGGAACAAATTCAGTAGATCTTTCCAGGTCAGGTGTAATGGGGTTAGATCAATTGCAAAAATTAGAAACTGAACAAGGGCAGATTACCTTAAATCAAAAATACTACACTTCTCTGTTGCATTATATGACTATCAATGATGGTATCGAAAAAGCGGTTTCGCCATCTGCTGTTGGAATTGACGACCCGATTTTGAATGAGAATTTAATGGAGCTAAAAAGGCTTCATGAGGAAAAAACCAAATTATCTTTTACTCAGGGGGCTCAGAGTATGGATATGAAATTGATCATTAAACGGATTGATAATACCGCTAATTCCCTCAGAGAAAATGTCAGAAATTTAATGCGTTTTTCAGACATTGCGTTGGTTGATAAAACTCAAAGAATAGAGAAATTAGAACTAGCCTTAAATGAATTGCCTGCCAATGAAAAGAAGTTACTTAACTTCGAACGGAAAGCAACTCTCAATGGAAACCTTTACAATTACCTTAGTCAAGAACTTGCAAAAAATAATATTGCTCGGGCCGAAAATACGCCTGATGTAAAAGTCTTAGATGAACCTCGGAAAATGGGATCTGGACCAATTGCTCCTCAAAAAATGCTAATTATGTTGTTGGGAGGAATCATCGGAGCGACGTTACCATTGGCTTGGTTGGTTTTTTCTAATTCCTCAAATAATACGATTGACGATATCAGACACTTGGAAGGGGTAACAAATATTCCAATTATTGCAAGTATCTTCCATTCAAATAGGCCACTCAATTTGGTCACCAAATTTGCCGATCAATGGCAAGTCAAAGAATCGTTTCGAGATTTGGGAGCTAATTTACAATTCCTTATTCCTGACGCTAGTAAAAATATAATTGGAATTACTTCGACAATTTCAGGGGAAGGAAAAACTTTCTGTTCCACTAGTTTGGCGATGAGTTTGGCGATGGAGGGAAAAAAAGTAGTGCTAATCGATTTGAATTTTCGGAACCCAACTCTTTGGAAAAAAACAGATAAATACCAAGGAATGGAGTTGACAGAATATTTGACAGGAAATGATGATTCTCCTGAAAGAGTAATTTATAGCTACTCAGGAATTCCAAATCTAAGTATTATTCCAACCTACTCAGAGAGGTCTAATCCACATAAATTATTGGGCAATAAGAAATTGGGAGATTTAATTAATAAGGTCAAACATGAATATGATTTTGTCATTATTGATTCTTCGCCAGTTGGGTTGGTTTCAGATTATTTATTGATTTCAAAATATATCGATATTCATCTATTTACCATCAGAAGAAAAGTTTCGAAGTTTTCGTTTTTGGACGACTTGGAAGATTTGAGCAAGCGAGGAAAAATGGAAAATGCGTTTTTAATTTTTAATGATGAAAAAAATAATAAAGCAAAAAGAGGCTATTCGTATGTAAAGCAAAAAGAGGGGGGTAAAGTAAAAAAAACGTCACCTATATACACTCTTTTGCCAAAAAGGCTAGCGCCTAATTTTGTGTATTTCAAAAAACACAATTAATGGAACCCGTAGTATTAAAAGTAGTTGGAAGTCATGTAGTGGGAATGCTGTTCGTGTATATGTACTTTATAATTGCATTGTTTTTAAGTGCTCGTTGGGTGGGTAATAGTGGGGTGAAATACAAGTTTGAAACTTTGATTTTAGCCTTTTATTTGATGACGGGTAATTTGAATGACTTGCTCACCTTTGCTATTCCAGGAGTTTCTTTTTTTGAAATTCAACCTGACCGATTTATATTTTTTATGTTTTTATTTTTTTTAGTCAGGCGATTTTATTTTTCGAATGAACCATTTGAAGTTAAAGTTTCTTGGAGGATACCTTGGTTTGTAATCATGCTGATTTGTTATCTTTTGTTTAAAATGATTTCTCTCGGAAGTCATCCTGGATCAATTCTTTTTCCAGAATTAATAATCAAGTCTTTGCATGTGATTAATGCCTTGGTAATCATTTTTTCATTGCGTATAATGTTCTCTCCCGAGTTAATTGAAATATTTGGGAAAGCACTTTTGGTAGGAGCCATCGTAACTTGTCTAGTCAGTTTTGTGCAAATAGGAATTGATCCAATGTTTGCTCGAACAGGCGATATTCGAATTGCCTTTGGAGAAGTTTATCGAGTCAATGGGATTTTTAATGCAGAATATTTTAATTCCTATTATTTAATCATTGCGAGCACGTGGGCATTGACCAAGTATGAAGATGGTTTTAAGAAATTAGGCTTAGTTCTTATGTACTCAATAGGAATATTTTTGACTTTTCATAGAATGAGTTGGTTGCTGTTTTTTTTGGTCTTGGCAATCTACTTTCTTGTATTAGCAAAACCTCAGATGGACAAACTACTGCTCGCAGGTATGGGAGGTGTAATAGTACTTCTAGTATTGTTTTTAATTTTTCAAAGAGAAATTGTGAACTCTACTTTGGTCAAGGAAAGGGTGACAGAAACGGTGGATAGTCGCTTCGGCTATTATGATATGGTTTTTGACAATATAGGAGATAAACCAATTCTCGGTTATGGTAATCATGACAATGAAGTCTATTACTATAGTATGTTGCATATCACTCGAATGCGTGAAAGAGCAACTGGCGCAGCAGGAGGAATTCATAGTGGATATTTATCGGCTATGTTTTATTATGGCATTCCAGCATTTATGTTCTTTACTCTTTTTGTGTTGTCAACAATAATCTATTTTGCTAAATTATATTTAAAAACGTCTAAACCTATTTTCTCGATCACCTTTGTTTTAGCTTTTGTATATGGCATAGCGAATATTACTAATACGCTTTTATTTGCAGAATTTTTGGGACTCTTTCTTGCTATTTTTTTAGGACTAGGATTAGGTGCTCGATATTATGATAAGGAAAAGGAAGAAGGAACAACTCCTGAACAAGAGCAAGTTTTTCAACAATATAAAAACGTGGTATGAGGATAAAAGAATGGTGGGATAAAATGATGAGAAAGGGGCACGAACGAACGGTCAAAGCAAAAAAGAATATTTTGCTTTCCATGATTTATAAGGCCTTGGGTATCTTGATTGGGTTTGCTTATTTTCCGATTTCATTAAGTTATTTGGGAGAAGAAAAATTCGCAATTTTTTTGATCATGGTTTCGATGGTTGATTGGTTTGCAGAGTTTGATATAGGAATTGGAAATGGATTACGCAACCGACTCGGCGAAGCATTGGCAGATGGAAGCGATGAAGATGCAAAAGGTTACGTCAGTACCGCTTTCTTTGCAATTGGAAGTATTTTTTCTGGCATCGCATTGATCGTAATTGGTTTTAGTTTCATTATTCCTTGGGCAGATTGGTTGGAAGCAGATCCAACTTTAGATCGACAAATAATGATTTTAGCGGTGATGATGTTTGGAGCATTTGCCATCAATTTTATTGGGTCGATGGTTAACCAAATTTTTTATGCGATGCAACGAACGGGGATTGTGAATTTTTTTGGACTGTTAGTGAAAGCATCTTTTCTCGTACTCATTATTATTTTGATGTACACGACGGAGGAATCGTTGATACTTTATGGTGCTGCCAAAACTTTCACTTTTGCATTCATTCCTTTGGCGATTGCATTATATTATTTCAATTTCAGCAAGGATTTAAAAAAGTTTAAACCTTCGCTGGAATATGTCAAGCGAAATTATTTTGATAAAATGTTTTCCCTCGGTTTTCAGTTTTTTATTATCAAAATTTCAATGGTCATTATTCATCAAACGAATAATATACTCATTGCGAAATTTGTTTCTCTCCAAGAAGTGACAGTCTATGAAGCAGCTTATAAATTCCTCTCGGTTTTTCTTTTGATTTTTGTGATTTTTACTAATCAACTTTGGGCAGCAAATGTGGAAGCTTATCGAAAAGGCGATTTGATTTGGATGAAGGACACCATAAAGAATGTGATGAAAATTTGGATAGGAACAGTTGCAATCACTTTGCTAATGGTATTGATTTCTCCGTTATTTTTCCAATTGTGGTTAGGCGATAAATTAGAAATTCCAATAACTATAACCATCGTTGTTGCTATTTCAGTTTCTATCACGAATTGGGTGAATTTATTCAACCTCATCATGAATGGAACTGGAAAAATTAGATTACAAATGTATGCTTGGATTTCTGCGAGCATCATCAATATTCCCTTATCGATTTTTTTTGCAACGACAATGGAACTGGGTACCGTCGGAATTGTATTGGGAACAATTGTTAGCATGTTGCCGCTGGCAATTTTGTCGCCGATTCAAGTAAGAAAAATTTTATCAGAAAATATAAAAGGGATTTGGGGTAAGTAATGTAACTACCGGATTTATTCGGATGGTTTTCAAAAATAGACTTGTTACCCTTTGGAAATTGCTCAAATGCTAGACGATCTTTGCATGGTAAAAGAGAGCGGTTATAAAAAATTACATCCTTCAAATTAAACGGTTATCACATGATTTCAATTTTTATTAATTCATTTACATCTGGTGGGGCGGAAAAAGTGGTGCTTACACTACTTCAAAAATTTGAGCAGAAGAATCTCGATTTAGATGTAGTCATTATTGAAAAGGAACAATTTTATGAATTGCCGAAACAAATTTCAAGTACCTATCTAACTCAATTTGATTCGCTTGAAAAAGGGTTATTAAAAATCCCTTATCTTTTTATTTGTGCTCCAAAATTGAAAAGTCATGTGGAGAAAAATAATATAAAAATTGTTCAGAGTCATTTGCCAAGAGCGATTTTTATCAATGCATTTGCCAAAATGCTTGGGTCAAAACATCATGCACAAGCGATCATTCATGCCCGCATTAATTTCGAAGATAAACCTTGGGTTCTTAGAAAGTTTATCAAATGGGTTTATCGAAAAGTTTTATTCCAAATGGACACGGTAATTTCGATTTGTGATGTGATGAAAAATGAACAGGATGAATATTTGTTATTGAAAAATCATCCCAATCATATGAGAATTTATAATCCTCACAACCTTGGGAAGATCAGAGAAATGTCGAATGAGATGCCAACTGATTTTGTTTTTTCTTCAGAAAAAAAATACATAATTTGTGTTGGTCGATGGGTAGGTTTAAAAAGATTTGGCGATGTGATTCAAGCACTTAGCCAATTGGAAAATGATAAGGTGGAATTAATCTTTATTGGAAATGGAGAGGAAGAAATGCCTTTGAAAGAAATTGCAAAAAAACATAAGGTAGAATCTGCTGTTCATTTTTTAGGGTACAGAGATAATCCATATCAATATCTTTCACGTGCAGATATTTATGTTTTGTCAAGTGATACGGAAGGTTTGCCTAACATCATAATTGAGTCGATGGTTTGTGGAACACCGGTGATTTCATCTGATTGTATTTCAGGGCCAAGAGAAATTCTTCACCCAACTTCGGATTTAACTTCTATACTAAAAGATAAAATTGAAAAAGGTACTCATGGGATTTTGTACCCAGTAGGAGAAGTTGAATTGTTGACCAAAGCAATGAAAATTTTATTGGGGAATGAAGACTTATGTAATGAGCTTATTCAAAAAGGGTTTGAGAGAATAGAAGAATTTGATGACTCAAAAATTACCCAAAAATATATAGATACTTTCCCTTCAGAAATGGGAGGAAAAAAGTAGGAATAAAAAAACTGAATTTTAAAAACCAAAATGAATTTCAAATCCTTATAAAAATGCCAACCTTTTTATATCAATAAAAGAAATTTTTGAGAGGGTTCTTAAAATTCAAAAACAGAATTTGGAGAGTAATGTTTTAGTCAAATAACTAAAATATAAATTACCCTCGAATCATTCCATCAATAATCGTCAATCCATTTTGATGATTAAATGAATGAACACGATGTAAATTTTTATCCCAATCAGGACGGACATTGGTTAAATGTTTTTCTCGATATTCCGTTTCAGAAAGGATTTCAATTTCATTAAAATTAAAACCCAAACCATAAACTTTCGAACAATCCTGCGACGGGCGAATCAATTTGCCATTTTCAAAAAATAGATTTCCCGCAGGACGAGCTCGACGAACATCTGAAACAATTGGATTTTGCGGATGCGCAATCCACTCTGAAGTGAGTGGTGAATCAGCATAAAAAAGATAAAGTTCATCATCCAAACTACTGCCTTCGTTTTCAACCATATTGGTGAACATCCACCATTTGTTTTTGTGAAAAAGTAAGGTTGTATCTGCTGCCACAATATTGGTCATCAAGTCCATTTTGTGGTGCCATTTAAGAGGGAAATCTGTACATTCAAAAAGTTGAATATTTCGAGCAGAGAAGGATTCGGGAATCATGTATAATTTTTCTTCAAACTCAAAAAGAAAAGGGTAGGACAGATGATAAGGTAATTCTAACACTTTTTGAGGCGAAGTAATTTTACCATTTTTCAGAATCTCCAAAACAGAAATATATCCTTTTTCTGTTGAGAAAGGAAGTTCTTCAAGGAAGACAAAATGTTGATCTTCGTGATTCCAAAGAAATGGATCTGCCCAAAATTTATCTTTAGGTGGAAGGAGTTTTTGGAATTCAGGAAACTCACGAGAAGGACTTTTTCCTAATCGAAATAACAAAATCCATTGTCGAGTAAATCTAAGGTTATCAATTTTTCTTTTAACTAAAAAACCGAAATGTAAAAAGAGATTTACCACACTTTGGGGAAATGTAGAAGTATTGTTTTTAGTTGAGAAATCATAAGACGAATGGTGATCTTGAGAATTTATTTTTTTGAGAAAATCAACTTCGCCTATTTGGGATAATTCCTCCAAAACACGAGGAACAAAAGAGGAGATTTTCCATGCTTGTTCATTTTGTGAAAGAGTTAAGGAATAGGCATGAGGCATCGACCAAGATTGATAGACTATTTTTGTTGGCCCATCCGCACTCGATTTTAGGTGCAAGGCAGCAGTAGCTGTTTCTTGTTTTTGGAAAAATGCGGAGTGTCCGATGAGTTCGTCACAAGTTGTTTCAAAACCTTGTGAACCAAAAGTATAAAACCAAATTCCCAAACGAGTTTTGGAATATAAATGTGTTGGGGGAATATGCTCACTTAGCCAAATGATAACATCAGAATTAATGAAATCGTCTGATGAATTGAGATCAGAAATATTCACTTTTGGAAAAACAGTTTGGATATTTTTTTTAGAAAAAGCATCCGGTAAAGGCTTGAATAATTTAGCATCTAATCTTCGATGAAGTTGGCAAAGTGAATTTTTAGAAAGGGTAGGTTTTGATTTTTTTAATAAACAAAACGAAACAATTTCAGCGGAAGAAGATAATTGAATCTTTTCCAATAAAGTGGATTTCCAAGCTGGGATCTCGAGCGAATCGAGGACGATAATTATTTTCATTGATAACAAGGCGACCGATTTTAGATTGGCGTAAAAAAAAAATGCGAGCTAGCTATAGTTTGCGGTTACAAAGATGCTACAAACAAAATTAATTAAAGACAAAGAAGCTGTTGTATTACTTGCAACTCCAATTTTTCAAAATGAATGGAAAAAATTGGCTACTCAATCCGTGGGATTTACCCAATTACAAGAAGCTGATTTTTTGACCACTTGGTATTCGAATTATAGTGCCATTTTCGCACCTATTTTTATTTTTTCTCGAAATGAAAAAAGCGAAATGGTTGGGCTAATTGCTTTAGCATGGCATAAGGAAAAAGAATATTTGGTGCATGCAGGAAATGCAGAGTATCATGGATGGTTGGCAACGGAAGAAGCAACGATTCCATTTTTGAAAGATATGTTCAGTATAGTCATTGATGAATTGAAAGTGGAAAAATGGCCATGGAATTGGATGCCTTCTGGACTCAATGCGGCAAGCCTGCAAGCAGCGGCAAGTGCCGAAATGTCTCTCCTCGTGGAGGAGGAAGGCTCCCCGATTTGGCAATTAGATAATGAAGAAAAACTGGCGAAATTACTCAAAAGTAAATCCAATAAATCTAAATTTAATCGATATAAAAAACAAGGCGAATATCGTTACGAGATCATTACCGAGCCTGATCGAATTCGAGAAGTTTTAGAAATTGCTCAGTATCAATGTGACCTTCGGCGAGAGGCAATGAACAATAGTCGACCATTTGCTGAAGATCCATTTAAGATAGATTTTTGTTCGGAGTTGATGAATTTTTCTAACAAGCTTCATGTGAGTGCGATGTGGTTAGACGACCAATTACTGGCCTATCATATGGGCGTGGAGGATGGGGAGCGAGTCTGTTTTGGACTGGTCAGTTATGATCCTTCGGAGAGCAAGCAATCGCCTGGAACTTTGTTGATCATTGAACTGGCGAAACACCTCAAAGAGTCTGGATATAAAATCTTAGACATGACTCCTGGGACAAATTCTTACAAAGATCGGTTTGCCAATTTTTATGAAACTTTGTATCGACCGACTATTCATTTTTCCAAAAGGTCTTTTCTCAAAGCAAAGGTGAAGAAGTCTATGGCTATGACTGGAGAAAAGATGTTGGCTATGGCAAAAGTGGATGTGCCGACCATGCGGAAATGGAAAACAAACTTAGGAGAATTACCTTCTAAATTGAAAAGTATTTCTCCAAAAAGTATTTTTTCATTTTTTGGAAATATACTGTTACAAAAGAATGTTCATTTTTTATATGAGATAGATTTGAAAAATGAGGAAATATTTTCTACGACAGCTACAATGCTGAACCAACAAAAGTATGTTGATTTATTGGACTACCAAGATAACCAACCTTTTCTCACTCGACGAGATATATTAATCGATGCATTGGATAAATTTGCAAGAGGAAATGTGTTGTATTCACAAAATAATAATGGAAAATTAGAATGGTTTGGTTGGCTGAAAGAATTGAAGGGACAAGTAAAATTAGAGGGGTTTTCAGAAGTAATTGAAATAGGTGAAAAAACGAATTTACTTTGCGATTTCTACAAATCATCTGATGTGGTATCGGATGATTTTGATGAAAATATTTTGACTATGCTGCATCAGGTAAAAATATCTGGCAAGGAAAAAGTCTGGTTGTGGGTAAAAAAGAAAGATAAACTTTCGCAAGACAGATTAGAATCCATGCAAGTTAAGTCTTATGAAAAATATACTTCTTCGAGGGTTTTATATTTTTTCAAAAACAATGATATCTTAAATATAAGTAGTTGATCTTCAATTATGCATTATGTCTAAGGGGTGATTTTCTTGTCTTAAAATAATATGCACAAAATGTAACACAAAGAGAAAATAAGTTTTTTTATTCCAAAATTAATCTTATTTTTACAGAGTATTACATGTGTTTAAAAAGCTTGTACTAATATGTAATATCTTATTTCGTAGTCTCCACGTCGTTTTTTTAGCTCTGATGTGAAGATTATTTTTATCCCCTACCGAAAAGATTAATTTCTAGACACTAATTAACCTACTATTTAACCTACTCTTTATAAATACACAACATTGATATTCAAGGAGCTATAGAATTAAAAGCTCATTTGGAATAGTGTCTAGTATTTAATGTTTTTTTATCCTATACCAACAGAAATAATTCAGTAGAAATAATTGAGAATTTATTCCTCTAGTTAAACCTAGCTGCAATAAAAGGTCAAAAAAAAATAGTATTAACTTACTTTTAATTTTGAAGGTTGGTTTATTTTTCTTTGGAAACCAACCTTGTTTTTTAGGAGTATTTATTTCTTAACAAAAAAAAACACTTTAATTTTAGAGGTTGAGTCTCTAAAATTAGACATTCAACCCCTTTTTCTAACGATACTTAACAACACCACCAAAGTGATCCCTAAAAAGCAATACCTCATTTTTAGCCATATAATACTAGAGTTCATCTTATTGAATATATGTATTATTGCTGTCCTATTATTAAAGAATCCAGAAGTTTTCCTTCCAATCACAGGAGAAATTCTGAATAATGAATCCCTTCTATTAATTATACTTTACAATATTATATGGAGTACGATTATCTTTTTTAATGGAGATAAGGATTTCTATACAAGCCAAAATACCCGAAAACGATTTAAGTTTTTGATCATTAATACCTTTTTATTTATCGGTATTATTTCCACAATTGCCATTATGTTTAGGCTTGAATATCTTAACCGAACTACCTTTTTATTGCCTATTGTGGTGTTTTCATTTTTGAATTTTTTCCTATTTAGTTTATTATTTGAATATTACAAAAGGAAGAAGAGTAATCCTTTTAATTCAAATGTTTTGATGATTGGAGCAGATAGTCGAATGATTGAATTAGAGGATTTTGGAAAAAGAATAAAATCAAGAGGCTATCAAATTGAAGGATATTTACTAGATAAGTTAAGTGATATGAATAGCAATGGTCGCATTGATATTTTGGGCGAACTTAAAGATCTTTCTCAAGTCTTGCAAACCAAAAGTGTTGATGAGATTTTTATTGCAACTGCTGCTTTGAGAACTAAAAAAATAAGTTCAGTTATCTCTAATGCTGACTACTATGGTGTTAGAGTCAATATAGTTCCTGAAACACCGATGTATCCATCCAAACTTTTAAAAACCTATGACCTCGAAGGATTACCGATTTTTCAACATCGATCTACCCCTTTAATGTACTTACAAAAAGCATTGCTTAAGCGAGGTTTTGATATTGTTTTTTCTATGTTGGTATTGGTTTTATTATCACCTGTTTTTTTATTGATTGGATTGATGATTTTGTTAGATGGAGGTTTTAATAAATCTGTTTTTTACAAACCATACCGGAAGGGAGAAGCAGACGAAAGTTTTAGATGTTTCAAATTTAGAACAATGTCTGAATGTGATAATCCAAAGAACGGAACTAGATCTACGGTGAAAAATGATCCACGGATAACTCGTATAGGTAAGTTCTTGCGCAAATACGATTTGGATGAATTACCTCAGTTCATCAACGTATTAAAAGGAGATATGAGTGTTGTCGGGCCACGTCCTCATCGAACAAACCTTCAAAATGATTTCCGGAAAGTAGTTAACGACTATATGGTTCGTCACTATGTAAAACCAGGAGTGTCAGGTTGGGCGCAAGTGAATGGATGGAGAGGTCCAACACAAACTGTTACGCAGAAGAAAGAGCGAATTAAACACGACTTATGGTATATCGAAAATTGGAGTTTTTGGTTGGATATAAAAATTATCTTCTTAACCGTATTCAGCCGAAAAACTCGAGAGAACGCTTTTTAGAGATGTAATATTTAATTAGATTTTATTCTAAGAGGAATTGTAAGGAGACGGTAAAACGTCTAACGTTCAGCGTCAAACGAATAAAGTCTATTGCTAGGAATTATGAATCCATCTAAACGGACTATTGAAACATCTATATATTTCTTAACAACCTTTTTTTAACCTTAAAAGTCTCTCAAGCTTCACGCTTGTGATTTTTTTAAAAACAAACTAATGGATAATCAAACTTTAAACTTTGAAGAGTTTTTGGCAAACTATGCGCCTGAAATATCTCCATATATTTTTCTAGTCAATTTAGTTTTGACTGGATTGTTAGCCTATATTCTAGGGAGGCTCTACGCGAAATTTGGAAACTCACTTTCTAATAAAAAGTCTTTCGCCTCCAATTTTGAACTCATTGCATTGACGACCATGATTATCATTACGATTGTCAAATCTTCCTTGGCATTGTCGCTAGGGTTGGTTGGAGCATTATCGATTGTTCGGTTTCGAGCAGCGATAAAAGAACCGGAGGAGTTGGCTTATATTTTCCTCAACATTGCAATTGGATTAGGTTTTGGAGCAGACCAATGGTTGATTACAATCACAGGTTTCTCTTTTATTACTTTAGTTATTTGGCTAAAAAGTATGGTGAAACCTGCGAAAGAAAACAAGAATTTAAACTTCACTATTCTTTCAGAAAACCACTTAAATATTTCGTTGGAAAAAATTATTGAGACGATCAATCCTTTTTGTAAAGGTTTAGAGCTCAAGCGATTGGATGAAAATAAAAAGTTTATGGAAGCATCTTTTTTAGTCGAATTCAATGATATGAGTGAATTGAATAATACTCGAAATGCATTGCGAAAATTGGATGATTCTATTCAAATGAATTTTTTAGATCACAAAGGAATAATTTAAAATAGGAGTCAATTGTCAGGTTGGTTGCTGCGCTTCCGGTCAGGAGTCAGGTGCTTCTTGTTTTTCCCGGAGTTTGATTATAATATATATTTTCAACCTTGGGGGGAATAAGAAGCATCTGACTCCTGACCGAAAGCGCAGCGACCACCCTTAGTCTTGACACCTTCATAATAGGAAAAAATGGATATCAAAGAGACAGAAAGAACTTCTCATTCGATTTTTCAAACTCGTTTGTTTGAAAAATCGAAGCCTTTACTCTTAGGAGTTTTGGGTTTGGTTATGGCAACGGTTTTGTTTTTTGCCATACTTGGATATGGAGCATATCTTAATCGAATTGGAGAGTCGTCGCAGTACAAGCATGCCTTAGTTCGAGCAGCCGAAGGTGATTTTTCTTTTGTCAAAAATTACACGAAAGGTAAATTTTCGACTTTAGATAAAATGGATCTAGACATCAAATTTAAGCACATGATGCGCATCCAATATTTGCGGGAACAAGCGGTGATGAACGATGGAAAATTCATTGCGGACTCTCTCAAAGAAGAAACATTTCCAGCTAAGTTAACTTACAACGGAGAAAAATATAATGTCAAAATTAGCTTGACTGGAAAGATGGTTTCGCCGCACTTGCAAAGTCCAAATCATTGGTCATTTCAAGTAAAGGTCAAAGGGGGCAAAACGATTGACGGCATGAGACGCTTCGGGATGTTAGTCCCAAAATCAAGAGGACATTTGACCGATTGGTTAGGTTTGAAATTGATGGAAAAAAGAGGATTGATTACGATGCGCTCTGATTTTAAAGATGTTTCAATTAATGGAAAATCAATTGGAGTGTACTACATGGAAGAGCGTTTTGATAAACATCTTTTAGAAAATAATCAACGTAAAGAAGGGATCATTTTTAAAATTGAGGAAGACTTAAATATCTATCAAGAGGAAAAATTGATGCTGGCACCGGACACTCGTTCGCAAGTAATTTTACTACGACAAATGTGGCAAAATGTAGCAACAGGGAAACTTCCTGCTACTCAGTTTTTTGATATTGAAAAAATGGCGAAGCTGTATGCTGTTGCAGATTTGATGAATTCGAGGCATCCTTTGTTGCGAGATAATATGCGTTTTTATTTTAACCCAATTTCAGGTTTAGTTGAACCGATTGCTCGTGAATTTGAAAATCTAAAAGATAGCGAACTTTCGAACATGGCTTTGTTTTTGGAAAAACCGAAATCGGGTACTTGGCATTTTTGGGTGAAGAATGATAAAATCTTGCAAAAGATTTTTAGCAATCTCGAATTTGAAAAAGCCTACATAGCTGAAGCAGAATTGATTTCGCAAGAAGCATTTTTGGATGATTTTTTTGTAGCGTATGAAGATAATTTGGAAGAGTTGATGAGCGGAATTTATAAAGATTGGACTTTTTATGAACTACCAAAATCCACACTATACGAACACCAAGATTATATGCGAACTGCTTTGCATTCAGGACTCACGGGGCTTTTAGCACATTTTTACAAAAAAGAAAAGGAAAGTTTACAAATAGAAATTGCAAATCAACAATTTTTACCAATAGAAGTTTCAAATATTAGTTGGCGAGATTCTATCTTTTTTTACCCAAAAAAATCAATTATTTTGGATGGGAAAAAAGAGAATGAAAATGAAAAATGGGAAACTCATACTTTCCAAATTTCAGAAAATATCGCGTGGGCAGATTCACTTTTACCAGAGTTGAAAATTAATTATAATTATTTGGGTATGGAAGGAGGATTGAAGCGAGTTTTAGTTTTTCCTTTTTCTAAAAATGGAAATAGTAATACTTTTACTAATCCAATTATTCGTAGTCCAAATTATGACACCTTTGATTTCATCCAAAAGATAGAAAATAAGATTTTTATTCCGAAAGGAGAATGGACATTGTCCACAGACTTAGTGATTCCAAAAGGTACACATTTTGAGCTGGAAGCGGGAGCAAAAATTAATTTGATTCAACAGGCGAAAATTATAAGTTATGCGCCAGTTTTTTTCAATGGAACTTCCCGTGATCCGATTGTTATAAATTCTTCTGATGCGACATCTGAAGGCATTGTCATCATGCGAGCAGGAGAGCGTTCCAAAATATCGCACACTTTATTTGACCAACTTTCTCGACCTGATGAGAAGGGATGGAGGCTTTCGGGAGCCGTTACTTTTTACGAATCACCCGTGGATATTTCCGATTGTATTTTTTCTCAAAATAAAATTGGTGACGATTTTTTAAATATTGTTCGCGCGGATTTTTCTATAAAAAATTCTCAGTTCAAAGATATTTTGGCAGATGCGTTCGACTGTGATTTTTGTACGGGAACAATTTCTGAAACTAAATTTTTAACTATTGGAAATGACGCAATAGATATTTCAGGAACGGAACTCGTAGTTGAAAATGTTTTCATGGATGGAATCGGAGACAAAGGATTGAGTGCAGGTGAAAATAGCAAAATGACAGTTACCAGTGTCGAAATTCATAACGCAGAAATTGCGATCACCAGCAAAGATCAATCGACGATTTATATCACCGATTCGAAAGTCAAAGATAGCAGAATCGGGATGGCACTTTTTCAAAAGAAGCCAGAATTCGGGCCTGGATTTATCGAAGCAGCTCGAATGGATATGGGAAAATCTGAAATTGATTTTTTAGTAGAAAAGAATTCTCAGTTGACAATGGATGGGAAATCCATAGCACATAATAATGCGAAAGTAAAACAAATATTATATGGAGCCGAGTACGGAAAGAGCAGTAAGTAAGCCTTTGGTTTACCGTAAGGAGCGAAAGTACGCTTTAGCCAATACTGATTTGGGGTGGGTGGAAACGATTGTGCGAAGTCATCCGTCGATGTTTTGTCGCCCCTTCCCAGCGAGGTATATTAATAATATTTATTTTGATACACCGAGTTTTGGAAATTATAATGACAATCAAGTAGGATCGCCATTACGACATAAATTTCGGATACGATGGTATGGTGAACAATTCGGGCTAATTGAAAATCCTGTTTTGGAGATAAAAATAAAGAAAGGTTGTTCGGGAGCAAAGCGACATTTTCCACTAAGCTCCATTCTTTTCGAAAAAGGAATCTCGAATACGGACTTGAGAACGGTATTTGCAAAATCGGGTTTACCCTTAGAGATTCAGGAATCTCTCAAGTTTTTGCAACCGACTTTGCTCAATCGATATTTCCGAAAATATTATTTATCGGCTAATCGAAAATTTCGAGTAACGCTTGATACACAATTGCGATATACTCGAATTGGTTCGCATCAAAATTATTTTATGCGTATTGCAAAGAACGATACCGATGTGGTGATGGAAATGAAATATGATGTGGACGATGACCAAGAGGCGGGGAAAGTGAGTAGTGCATTTCCATTTCGATTGACGAAAAATTCGAAGTATGTGAATGGGGTCGATCATCTTGATTTATGGTAGAGTCATCCAATTAAATTAATTTTTGATTCTTAGGCAATTACTGTGATTGAAGATATTTAGTGTTCCTGTTTCAGGAGGTTATTGAAAGTCTAACGATTACCAATACTTTATCTTGTGGAAAGGGAGCGGATATCTTTAAGGTATCCGATCCCTGGTTACCTGGAAATCAACCTCTTACGAATTGGAATTTGGTCACTATTTTATAATAATCGACTTATGGATAGACTGGAAGTAACCGCCTGAAATCGACCACTTCACAGGATTTGTCAAAAAAACATATATTTTAATTACTAAAATAAGATTATAAAATGAATAAATTATCAAGTAGCAGAACCTTAAAATCATCTGTAAAAGTATTGTTAGTTTTTATGACTTTATATGGATGTAATACAAATGAACTTGGACCAGGGGTACTGGTACTCGATCCACCACCTGTGTCAACGAGTTTGACCAATGTAACAGCTTGGACGTGGGATACGATTACGATACCTCCTTATTCTTATCCAGATGGAGTGGCATTTGGGCCTGGGCTTTTTATCAATACGGCTTATGATACGATGGGAGTCTCGATAGCAGGTGATCGCATGAAATTTGACCTCAACCCAATAGAGCCGGTACCACCAGCTGGTAGTGCGAGTCCACATAATTATAGAAGTGAGATTCATACTGATCCATGGCAAATTAATCATCCTCTTGGCACAGAACAATGGATTGGTTGGAGATATTATTTCTCGGCTGATTATGTAATTGATCCAACTTCACCAATTACGATCTTTCAAAACCATCCTGGAATTGGAGGATTGTCACCGATACTTGAATTGGAGATTGCAGGTTTGGATGATCCATCACCAGCGCAAGGGGGAGAGATTCAAGTTGTCAATGTCAATGATAGAATTATTTATCCAGTTACACCATTGGCGGGACAATCATTAGATGTTGTGATTCATATAGTTTATGGTTTAGGAGATGGTGGACTGACTCAAGTATGGCTAAATGAACAATTATATCATGACAAAATTGAGCAGACCGTTTTAGCAGATTACCCTTGGGGAGGAAATAATAAATGGGGAATTTATCATCACACATTTAAAAACAGTCCAGCAGATGTGCAAGCTTCGATTAATGCGGGAGCAGGATTTGTGAAGTTGGATATGGGAACGTTACGTATGATAACAAGGGTGCCAGGTCATCCCGAATATAAATTGGATGCGTACGATTTGGTGAAACCAGGTCAATAAACAACTGCATTAAAATAAAAATTGTAGACTATCAGCCGAAATCGAAAGCGCAGAAAGATTTCTCAAATTCTGTTCATTAGATGGAATTGGAGTTACCGGTTGAGGGATGATTTTTAAAAGAAAAAAACTTCTAGATTTTAAATTCTGAATCTATTTAGTCCGCATTCCTAAAGGATTAGATAGAAGTTTATTCTTCCGAAAAAGCATTGTTAATTTTTGAAACCCTAACAAAGTTCATCCTACGAAACTAAGTAGAAGAATTTATAAGTGCTGAATCGAAATGATCTATAAGTAATTTTAACTTCTTTTTCTTGATCAGAGAAAAAAGGAATTCTAAAGTTTTACTGATAGATCATTTCGATCCGGCACCTACTTTTTTATAAAAGATACCTTATTCAAATAACTTTTTCAAATGAGTCAAAAAGATACAAAACCCTTTCATGTAATTTATTTAGGAGAGAGCGGATTTCCTTATGGGTTAGCTGCTATTCAGAAATTAATCATGATTAGCAAAGCGTTAATCAGCGCTGGTACAGAGGTGACGGTCATCAATCGAAAAGGATATTTTAATCCAGACAAACCTGTTGATCTTCCATTGGAAGGTGAGGTTGAAGGCATTAAATATATTTATACTTCAGGCACGGTTTACAAGCCAAAATCATTTTTTCCAAGAAATAGTCAAAAGCTGCGAGGCATCATCAAGGAGTTTTTGTATTTGCGAAAACTCAAAAAAGAAAATAATCTTGGAGCAGCAATTATCTCTTGTCATGATTTTGGGCAGACCTTGTTGTATCGAATCTATGGATGGATTTTAGGTTTTCCGATTGTGCTCAATTATGTGGAGTGGGCGTCTGCGATGCAGCATCGAAAAGGGTGGAAGGATCAAATCAACGATTATTTTTTTGATAATTGGTTGGTAAAAAAGATGGATGGCGCATTTCCAATTAGCGAAGTATTGATTGATAATTTTAAAAAAATAGCACCGTCTAAACCGCAATTTAAGATTCCAATTTTATGTGATTTTGAAGAGTTCAATATTCCAAGGGTAAAAACAGAACATCCTTATTTTTTGTATTGTGGATCATTATCATATCGAGAGGTCGTTGATTTTATTTTAGAAGCGTTTGAGCAATTACCTGCTGAACCAAGGATGGACTTGTATCTTATTTTGGGAGGAGGAGAAGAACAAGATTTGACAAAACTCAAATCGGATATTCAAAAATTAAAAAGGAAAGACCAAGTCAAAATTTTCCGAAATATCCCTCGAGAAGATATCCCAGTACACTTCAAAGGAGCTGCGGCTTTGCTTATTCCATTGCGAGATACCATCCAAGATGCAGCAAGGTTTCCACATAAAATTGGTGAATATGTTGCTACGGGGAATCCGATGATTACGACGAATTTTGGAGAGGTGAAGCATTATTTTAAAGATGGTGAGAATGCATTGATTGCAGATAATTATGACTCTGCAGCTTATGCGAAAAAAATGAAAGAGGTAATCGAAAACCCACAGTTAGCAGAAGAAATCGGTCAAAGAGGGCAAGCGTTAGGTTTTCAAAAATTTAATTATGTGCACTATGGTGAATCAATAAAAACGTTTTTAAAGAAAATGTAAATGTATTGTTAAGTTAATAGGAGTAATGTTTTTATAATGAAAAAGAAAAAAATAGTAATTTTTGGAGTTAAATATTTTCCATCAAAAGGCGGAACAAGTCGAGTGGTGGAAAACCTATTAAGGGAATTGAAAGACCATTTCGAGATCACCATCTATTGCTATAAAAATGAATTAGCAGCAGATTTTATGGAAGGAGTGAAAACGATTCAGTTTTCTGAGACACCCATAAAAGGTATCGGGGTGTTTATATTTTTTATAAAATGTTTTTTGCATTTGATGTGGAACGGGAAGTATGATGTAGTTCATTTACATAAGATGGATGGGGCGTTTTTTTTACCACTTCTAAATTTAAAATTTAAGACGGTGGCCACCTCTCACGGATTGCCATATCTGAATGATAAATGGTCGAGTGGAGCGAAATTTTATTTCCGAAGAATGGAAGAAATATTTATTCGTTCGAATGGGAAACTTACCTCTGTTTCAAAAACGCAAGTAGCATATTTTGAAGAAAGATATAAAAGGAAGATCCTTTATGTTCCAAATGGTATTCACCCCATTGGAAAAGTACAACTTGAATTTGCTGATGAAATTTTGAAAGAAAATGAAGTAGAAGGGGAATATTTATTTTTCGCAGCTCGTCGATTGATTCCTCTTAAAGGTTGTCATACCTTGATTGAAGCCTTAAAAAAAATAAAATATCAAGGCACTTTAGTCATCGCTGCCGACATTGAACAATTGCCAAGTTACACACAAGAATTAAAAAAATCAGCGGAAGGAGTGAAGGTGAAATTTGTAGGATATGTTTCTGATTTGAAAGTGTTGAATGCATTGATTGCTCGGTCTAAATTTTTCGTTTTTCCTTCAGAGTTGGAAGCGATGTCGATGATGTTGTTGGAAGTGGGAAGTGTGGGGACGCCGATGATTTGTAGCGATATACCTCAAAATACAGCAGTTCTAGAAAATGGTCAAGTCTTATTTTTTGAATCAAAAAATGCAAATGATTTGGCTGAGAAAATAAACTGGGCTGTTAAAAATGAAACTACTATGCACGATTTTGCAAAAAATGCGAGGCGAGTTATTGAAGAAAAATATTTGGTTTCGAGAGTGGCAGAAAAATATATTAAGTTATATACAGAAGTAATTTCTCATGGGTAATTTTAATAAAAAGAAAATCATCTCGAAAGTTGCACCGGTTATTTCAGGCTTGCAACTGCATCGGTTATTTGAACCTTTTTATTCAGGTATGGGACAGGTTTTGACTTTTCATCGGGTGGTTGAGGATAGCATGGATGATCGAATTCATAATCATCAAAGCCTGGAAGTTACTCCCGAACAATTGGAACAAACTATTCTTTTTTATAAAAAAAAGAATTACTCATTTTTTTCACTCGATGATTTACATCATGCTTTGACGGTAGGAAAACCAAAACAAAAATTTGTTGTTTTTACTTTTGATGATGGCTATCGCGATAATTTCACGAATGCTTATCCCATTTTAAAAAAACATAATATTCCATTTTGCATTTATGTGACGACTAATTTTCCTGATCAAAAAGCAATTCTTTGGTGGTATCTGTTGGAAGATTTTTTAAGAAAAGAATCGAGTGTCAATTTTCATTGGGAAGGCAAAGACTATTTGATTTCTTCCGAGACGATTTTGGAAAAAGAAATGGCCTTTGATCAAATTAGAACATTGATTAATCAATCTTTTTCTAAAGGAAATTTTCAAGAAATGTTAGAAGTGGTTTTTGGAAAAAAGGAATCAGACTATTTGTTCTACGTGAAAGAAATGGCGATGAGTTGGGAGGAAATAAAATTAATTTCGCAAGATCCTCTAGTGACAATCGGGGCGCATACTGTTAATCATTTTCCACTCACAAGATTAGATGCAAATGATTTAGAATTTGAGATTTTACAATCAAAAAAGATATTAGAAAAATATATCCAACAACCGGTCGAACACTTTGCTTATCCTTTTGGGAAAGCATCGGAGGCTTCTTTTCGAGAATTTGAAATGGTTAAATCACTAGGTTTTAAAACTGGGACAACTACTCGAATGGGAAATATTTTTTCTCAACATAAAAATTATTTAGCGTGTTTGCCAAGGATTAGCCTCAATCTGGTTTCTACTCCTGCTGTTTTAAATATGCAAACAAGTGGGATGTTGCCTTTTATTTATCACAGAGGGAAAAAAGTTATATCAGATTAAGGAATTATTTCATTATTCCTAAAAACGATAAAATTCAATAATCTGAAAAAAATATTGGTTTTTTTAATAGAAATTTTTTATTTTTAAATATCGAAAATTAAGGCTAGTGTTTTATAATGAAGCTCTTTTTGAATTTGAACCCTTTTGGGGTGGGATGAAAAGACTAAATTCCATTAGCCGTAATGTTTTTTGAGTAGGTCTAAAAATTAACTTTGAACAACTTCATGTTGAAGTTGTTCAAATACATTTCGCAGATCGTTTAATACCATACCACCAGTTTTATCCCTTTTAGGTTCATAGAGAATCCTTAAGGTGATATTCCCAAACCCGATATTAAAAAAAAATTACTGACTCCATTTTTCTACAATACAGATTAATTTATTAATCTATATCGTAGTTTAAACTTCGAAAAAAAAGATCATGAATCGTATTTTACTTTCATTATTTAGTTGTTTTATTTCCATTCAATTAGTCGCTCAGGATAATTTTACGATTATTGTATTGCCTGATACTCAGCATTATTGTGATTATGGAGCTGCTTCGAATGCAATTTTTTTAGCACAAACCCAATGGATCGTAGACAATAGAGTGAGTAAAAATATTGTTTTTGTGTCTAGCGTGGGAGATATTGTTCAAAACGCTGACGAACCAAGTGAATGGGCACTAGCTAATAATGCCTATAAAACAATTGAAGGTGATTCAATAGTACTACCAATACTACCGGATGGTATCCCTTATGGTTTAAGCGTAGGAAATTGTGATCAAAATCCTAAAAGAGAAACAGGGGAAACGGCCGAATATAATACACATTTTGGTGTAAGTCGGTTTGATACCATGGCCTATTACGGAGGACATTATGCTTTAAAGAATGATAATAGTTATCAGTTGTTTAGTGCTAGTGGACTTGATTTTATTATAATTCATCTTGAGTATGATCAGGAATTGAATGAGCAACACCAAACAGATGTATTAAATTGGGCTGATGGAGTATTAACAACTCATAGTAATAGAAGGGCTATTATTACTTCTCATTTTATGATTGATCGCGGAAATGAAGGAGATCCTCCAACTACGGCAGATGAATATCCAGGAAAATTTGGTCCTCAAGGAGAAAAAATTTTTGATGCATTAAAACATCATCCAAACCTTTTTTTAATGCTAGGTGGTCATATAGCAACAGAAGGGGAAAGAGACGATGTAGGGACAAACGGCAATATTATTTACACCCTTCTTTCTGATTATCAGAACCAAGATCCTAGTGGTGGAGAGGGAGGAAATGGTTGGCTTCGAATTATGGAATTTTCACCAGGAACAAATACTATTCTGGTTTCAACCTATTCGCCTACTCATGATAATGGTGATGGTACCTTTGGTGCTTTTGGTGATACTCCCTATGAGGATATGGGAGGGACGACTGCTAACAATTTCGGAGGGTTCGGTTCTATTTCTGCTCCATTTACTTTAGTATATGATATGACAACTGCACTTCCTGTAGAACTGACTAATTTTCAAGTAAGACAAGAGGGAAAGGAATCTTTGATTAGTTGGGAGACTGCTTCGGAAGAGAACAACAAAGGTTTTGAGATACAAAAAAGTAATGATGGAGTGAGTTGGGGAAAATTGGCCTGGGTAGATGGAATAGGTATAACCAGTATTACTCAATCGTATTCCTACGTCGATACTGAACCACATCGTGGAGACAATTATTATCGACTTCGTCAATTGGATTATGATGATACGGAAACCTTTTCCGCTGTTAGAGTTGTAAATTTTAAATTTGGTTTGGAAGCCCCGAAAATTTATCCCAATCCAGTATTGGATGAGTTAACTATCCAAATGCCAAGAAGCAATAATGGAAAAGTAACGTTTGAAATTAGAGATATTATGGGAAGAGTGGTTATGGTTGAGAAGATAAATTTAGAAGATGACATTCATACAATTAATACCAGTAGTTTGGATTCTGGAGTGTATTATCTCGATATTCAGTCTCAATCTTCTTTGGTGTCTTATCCGTTTACCAAAACGAATTAATTAATTACGTGTGTGATAACGGTAGGGTAGATTGGCTTTATGAGCTTGTAAAACTTACGTTTCCTAATTCGTACCTTTTTCCTTTAATTGAACTTATATAACAATGCGCTTACATTTTTTGATTTCTGTTCTACTTTTATCGATGTTCAGGATCCAAATATTGTTTGTCTAAATCCTGCAGCATTGATAACAGGTATAATCGAAAACGAATTTCAAGAAGTAGTTAAAGAAGTTACCGTAACATTAAGCGATGATAGCGGAATGAACATCCCCAGTAGTTACTGGACCAACAGGTGTATTTCAATTCAATCAGACTTATGGTGATTTCGATGTAACTCCTGAGAAAGATATCAACTACTTGAACGGGGTAACTACCTTCGATTTAGGATTGATTTCTAAGCACATCTTAGTGAGTTATTAGATTCTCTTTACAAAATGATTGCAGCTGATGCGAATAATTCTACCACAGTTACAGCTTTAGATTTAGTAAAAATTAGAGCATTGATTCTTTACTTAGATGATGAATTAGCTAATAATACATCTTGGAGATTTGTAGAACAAGATTACGTTTTCCCTAATCCAGTTAATTCTCGCTATACAGAATTAGAAGCGTACAACGATACTGATATATTCGATGTAGGATTAGAATTTACTGGTAACGAAGTTGAAAGCATTTTCGAACTTTACCAAAACATTTCTAACCCATTCAAAGCAGGAACTACGGTTAGTTTCAACTTACCAGAATCTGGTGCAGTTACTTTGAGAATTACGGATGTTGCAGGTAGAACACTTAAATTGATTAATCTGGGTGCAGTTAAAGGAATGAACTCTGTCAACTTGACTAGAGACGAATTAGATGCAACGGGTGTATTTTATTATCAATTAGAATCTGCTAATCACACCGCTACAATGAAGATGATTATTGTTGACTAATTTTTAGTTAATATAATTTCAAGCACCTTCTTGTTTTTCCAAGATCATCGGAGATAATAAATAATAAGTGATGTCCAAATACTCAGGTGATAGAATCAATAATTATTTCGCTCGACTAGAGATCTTAATTTAGTATTCTAAATCGTTATAGAACTCCTTCGTTATACTTCTTTTAAATAGCTACTCTAATTTTATGAAAAAATAATTTTTTTCCCAGAAAATTCTATTGAGTTTATTTAAATATGAGGATATTTATTTTCCTGACTTTGAGGAAAACTTTATCAAAAAAAAATGGCAAACTTAACCAAAGGCATTCTTAATAAGTACCTTTTTTTTGAGTATACACTCTACAGTAATTTCCATCAGCTTCAAAATTAATTGGTTTTTACAAGAATTCCTATGTTGAAAAAAGAGTAGAAGCAAACAAAAACCACTTACCTTTGCCTCCATGTCACTACCAAAGTCAATTGTATTCTTCGACCTCGAAAGCACGGGCGTCAGTATCACCCAAGATCGTATCGTTCAAATTGGAGCGATCAAGGTCAATCCTGACGGCACCGAAGAAATTAAAAATGTACTACTCAATCCTACGATTCCAATTCCTCCAGGCGCAACTGAAATACATGGAATTTCTGATGCCGATGTTCAGGATAAACCACTCTTTCGACAAGTTGCCAAGAGTTTTCTAGGGTGGTTATCAGGTTGTGATTTAGCAGGTTATAATTCTGATAATTTCGATATTCCGATGTTGATCGAAGAGTTTAGCAGAGTAGGAATTACCTTTCCAGAAGAAGGTACTAATTTCATTGACGTGCTGAAAATCGAACGAAAAGTCAATAGTCATAAATTAGGCGAGACCTACCAACGCTACACAGGCGAAGAGTTAGAAGGTGCTCACGATGCCTTGATTGACATCTATGCTACGATTAAAATCTTCCACCAGCAACTCAAACAAAATGATCACTTGCCAAGTGGAGCTGCCGATATTGAAGCCTATTGTCAAGGTGAATTTAAGCGAGTAGATTTTGCTGGGAAGCTTTATGAAAAAGAGGGCAAAGTCTATTGGCGTTTTGGGAAACATATGGATCAACTCGTTTCTGAAACTAAAAGTTATTGTAATTGGGTTTTGGGTTCTGATTTTCCATCGGAGACGAAGGCGCAGATTCGGAAGGTTTTGGGGATGTGATTTTTTTCATTTCTTTTCCCAAGAAGGTAAAGTAAGCTGTGGGACAACCTTAGTGGTTTTACCTATTTTAGATAAAAAAAAATAACGCACCTACTTGACTGGAAAGAGGAATTGTTTCGCCTTGACAGGGACAGTTTTTTATGGACGATTTCTATTACCGGAGTAGGAATAACCAGGGTAATAGGTAGACTGTTTTCTGAAATTTTCAAAAGAAATAATTACCTCACCTGATTAGTTTCTCTAATCATCTCAGCAGCAACGCTAATCGCAATTTCCTGAGGCGTCTTGCTAAAAATCTCTAGCCCAATTGGCGTAAAAATAGGGGCATAATCCGATTTTGAAAAACCTTCCATTTCCAATTCTTCCAGCAGCGTTTTTATTTTCGCTTTGCTGCCCATCATGCCAATGTAGAAAAAATCTTTTCCCAACAATTGCTTTACCACAACTTTGTCAGGACGATAACCAAAAGTCATAATGACCACATAATCGTCTTGACAATTTTCAAGTTGGGAAGCTATGGAATCATAAGAGATGAGATGTTTCTCCTGACAAAAAATATTTTCCTCCAACGTGTTGATACCTTCACGGTCGTCATATATTTTTATATAAAAACCCAAAAAGTGCATCACTTCCGACAATGCTAAACTAACATGACCACCTCCGAAAATGTGAATAACTTTTTGTTGATTTACTTTTTCGAGGTAAGACCAATCGGTTTCTGTTGGATGATGAAAACCTAAAGGAAGCGTCAAATTGTTTTTTGAAAGAATGGAAATACCTTTTTTGGAAAAATGTAAATAGTCTAATTTACCGAGTTCAATCGACTGCTCAAGTTCTAGAAATAGTGGCACATTTTTTTTGTAAAAAGGAAAAAATGCAATCACTTGATGTCCAGAACAAATCATTCCTGACTGCTGAGAGGAATGAGTTTTATCATGATATTGATATTTGAGTTCGACAGTAGTTTCCTTTTTTGATAATTTATTTTTGGAAAATTCTACTAATTTATGTTCCATGATCCCGCCACCGATACTACCAGAAAGTTGTCCATCGGAGGCAATAGCCATTTGGAAACCTTGTCGTCCAGGTGAACTTCCTTCGCTTTGGACGACTTGTAAAAGCATTGTTGGAATATCAGCTTGTAATCTTTGGAGGATGAATTTTGTGGTAGTTGGTTTCATAGAATGTTACTGTGCTGTATAATGAAAAGTTGAACGTAGAGAGAGGGAAATGCAGCGTAATAGATACTTGAAGAGGCTCTGCGTTTCCCCGTCTCTCTGTTCAATAATTAAGTCTTTGGGGTTGCTTTTTTATTTTCCAATTTTGGCATCCTCTTTCGTTTTTGCATATAACGCCATTAATACCCGTTCAGGTGTAATCGGCGAAACATAATCAAAATAAGCAGTTGGATTAAATGCATGAACCGCATTTCTAATTGCAAAGTAAGCACCTATTCCATACATCAAAGGTGGCTCGCCAACCGCCTTGGATTTGAGGATCGCTAAGTTATCTGCTCGCAGCGGTAAAAAGGAAGTATTAATCGTTTTTGGAACAGAATAAATATCAGGAATTTTATAAGTAGACAGCGCATTGCTTAACAGTTTCCCTTTCTGGTTAAAGATAATTTCTTCCATGGTCATCCAGCCAATTCCTTGAACTAAGCCACCTTCTATTTGTCCAAGATCAACCAATTTATTTATCGTTTCTCCAACATCGTGAACAACATGCACATCATCAATTTCATAAATTCCCCGAAGGCAATCTACCGTCGTCGTAAACAAAGCTGTTCCGTAAACATGGTAAGCAAAAGGATGTCCCTTCCCAGTTTCTTTGTTAAAATTAATTCTTGGAGTAGCATAATGTCCTTTGGCGCTTAGATTAATTCGTTGGGAAAAAGCATCTGTAACAACTTGCAACCAAGGAATTTCTTTTCCATTTTTAGCAATCGTTATTTTTTCATTTTCAAAAATAATAGGAGTAGATTCTTCCAATTGAAAAGCCTTCTGAATCATTTTTTTAAATCTATTTTTAATTTGCTGACAAGCGTCTAACAATGCTTTTCCGTTGAGGTCAGCGGTGGCACTCGCAGCAGAAGGAGAGGTGTTGGCAACTCTTGTCGTATTGGTCGTTTCCAATTTTATTAACTCAGGAGCGATGCCAAATTCTCTAGCAGCTACCTGAACCATTTTTGTATTCACCCCTTGACCCATTTCGATGGCACCCGTACTCACGCCTACTGTTCCGTCGGTGTAGATATGCACCAACGCGCGAGCATGATTCATCATCGTATTGGTAAATGAAATACCAAAACAAATCGGCATCAACGCTATGCCTTTTTTTGAAAATGTATTTGTATTGTTATAAGATTCTATTGACGTTTTAATTTTTTTAATATTATATTTTCGATCCAGTTCTTCCCAACTATTTTGAGCCTCTCCATTTTCTATAATTTGTCCGTAGGGAAATTCGTCCCCATCTTTCAACAAATTATTTTGTTGAATTTCAGCAGCATTGACATTTAAAATTCTAGCTGCGTGATCAATAGCTGCTTCAATTACAAACATTCCCTGTGGTCCACCAAATCCTCGAAAGGCAGTATTCGGCGGAAGATTAGTTTTGCAACTATGTGCGTTTAAAATAACATTTGGAATAAAATAACTATTGGTCGCATGGAAAAGGGTGCGTTCTAAAACGGCAGGTGAGAGGTCTGCGGCAGCTCCTCCATTTTGAAAAAAAGTAGCTTCGTACGCAACGATTTTTAGATTTTTATTCAAACCGATTTTATAGTCACTTCGATAAGGATGCCGCTTGCCAGTCATGCGCATATCTTCCATTCGATGCAAAATACACTTGGTAGGTTTTTTTAAAATCCAAGCTACAAGCGCCGTCATTGCTGCAAAAGGATTCGCTTGATCTTCCTTTCCGCCAAAGCCTCCACCAATTCGAGTAACATCAACTTCCACTTTATTCATGCCAACACCGAGCACTCGGGCGACTGCTTTTTGCACCTGAGTTGGGCCTTGGGTGGAACTATGAATTTTGATACTGCCATGTTCCATTGGGTAGGCATATGCACCTTGCGTTTCCAAATACAAATGTTCTTGCCCTCCTGAATCTGCAGATCCTTCAAAAATATAAGTTGCTTTTTCGAATGCTTTTTTGCTATCGCCTAATTGAAAAATTCTTGAGTCAGATAAAAGTTGTCCTTGGAGAAAAGCTTCTTTGGGATCAACGATCGCAGGTAATTCTTCTATCTCAATTTTGATTTTTTCCAAAGCTTCTGCTGCTGCAATTTCGCTTTCTGCAACAACTAACAAAATCGCCTGGCCTCTAAAATGAACTTCCTCCTCCGCCAGTAAAGGTTCGTCTTGAACAATTCCTCCAATTTGATTTTCTCCAGGAATATCTTTTTGGGAAAAAATCTTAACAACTCCTGGCAGTTGTTCTGCTTCAGAAAAATCAATCGATTTAATTTTTCCATGTGCAACTGGCGAATCAAATATTTTGATAAACAAGGTGCCTTGCATCGTTGGAATATCATCGACGTAAGTGCTCCTGCCTGTCACATGTCCGATGGCATCAATATTGGCTAGAATCTTTTTATTCTTGATTTTTTTTAGGGGGTCAATCATCCTTTTAGCATTTTAGTGATAGGTTCGATGGTTCCAAAAAATTCTATAAAATGAGCCAAAATTAATTGTCTTAGCAACAGTCTTTTGTAATCTGCAGTTCCTCTGGCATCGCTGATGGGAGAAATTTCTTGGTTGACTATTTCAAAAAAATCAATCAAAACAGCTTTGCTTAATTTTTTGTTTTTTAAAAAAGTAGAAGACTTAAATAAGTACTTCGGAGTTGGCCCAACTCCTCCTGCTGAAATATGAATTTCCGAAATGGTTTTATCTTCATTCAACCTTATCTGGCAAGCAGAATTGACACTCGCAATATCTAGGTGAGTTCGTTTACTTACTTTTTCAAAATTAAAATTAGTCGTTTGGTTAGGAACTAAAAATTTAATTGCTTCAATATATTCCAAAGAGGATTTGTCCAGTTTTTTATAATCCAAAAAGAAGTTTCTTAAAGCTATCGTTCTCCGAGTTCCATTTTTGTTTAAAATAATAGAACTATCCAAAGCAAGGAAAAAAATAGTCATGTCGCCGATGGGCGAAGCGTTGACAAAATTTCCAGCAAGGGTTGCCATGTTTCTAATTGGCGTGGAAGAAACTAATTTTAAGTATTTTTTTAAATTTGGAAATATATTGTTACAAACTAGTGATTCCTCCAAATCGGTAACTGTTGCGGATGCACCAATTTCACAAATTCCATCATTGATTGCAATGCCTTTCAAGTCAGGATGATCAAACTTATTTTTGATAAAAGCCTTTCGAACTACTTCAGGTTTTTGTACCAATAAATCTGTGCCGCCACTTAAAAAATATTCCGTAGAAGTATTGTTATGGGAAACTTCAGATTCTATTTTCTGCGTTGTCGACAGACAGGTTTTATTCAAATCAACTAACCTAGATTCTATGTCAATCATATATTTTGGCAAATGTCTTTTTTCGACAAGCCAAGGGATTTTTTGACTGGTAGGTTTGTTTTTTAGTTGCTCGCAAAAAGCATCAGTTGCTCGTTCGATAGATTTATAACCTGTGCAACGACAAATATTTCCATCAATAGATTTTACCGCATTTGTTGAATCAACTATTTCATTCGACAAGGCAAATCCAGTCAAAGACACAATAAAACCTGGTGTGCAAAAACCACATTGCGTTCCATTATTATTGACCATTAAAGTTTGAATAGGAGTGAGGTTGTCGCCATTAATCCCTTCGATAGTCAAAACATGTTTTCCATGAATATTAATCAAGGGAGTGATGCAGGAAGTCATGGATTGATAAACTAATTCTCCATTTTTCATTTCTCCAACAAGTATCGTACATGCGCCGCAATCACCTTCTCGGCATCCAATTTTAGTACCGGTCAATTGTTTTTCATACCGAACAAAATCCAAAACTGTACTTCCTTTTGAAAGTTGGGATTGGATGGTTTTATCATTTAAAATAAGTTGAATCATTTTGAAATCGTTTTAGGTTAGACGTTTTGCGTTGAACGTTTTTTTAGAATGTGTTAGACTTTTTGGGAAATTTACTGAAAGACGAAACTACTTTTTTAAGAAATTAGTCCCAAATAAGGATCGTAAAACGTCCAACGTAAAACATTCAACGAAAAAAAATCAATACTCCGTTTTATCCTTTTTGTTTTCCCATGATTTAAAAACTTCATTCCCCTCCGCATTCATCATTTGTTGAGTAGGTATACTTCGATCTTCGATCTTTAGATTTATTTCTTTGTAAATAAAATCATCATCAAATCCAATTCTAGCAGCATCTTCCTTTGTACAAGCATAAAACATTTTGTCAGGACGAGCCCAATAAATAGCACCCAAGCACATCGGACAAGGTTCGCAAGAAGTATAAATAATACAACCGTCCAGTTGGAAAGTATTTAATTCTTTGCAAGCATTTCGAATGGCAACGACTTCTGCATGAGCAGTTGGATCGTTGGAAGAAGTTACTCTGTTATTTCCTTCAGCGATAATTTTTCCATCTTTTACAACGACAGCACCAAAGGGGCCTCCATCGTTAGATTCCATTCCTTTTCGAGAAATGTCAATGGCACGGTGCATAAAATATTTGTGATCTTTAGTCATGTAATAATTTCTTTTTACAATTTTAAAAATTGAGATTTGAGTAATAAAATATTCGATTTGAATTAGTATCTAAATTAAGTTTTTTAGCAGGAGAATACCAAATCGAAAAGTTTAATATACTAAAAAACTGATAAGTGTTATAATATGCTAACTATTCGCAACTTGGGATAAATAGCAGAAAAATTTAAAATAAATAATGTCAAAAATTGATTCTCTCGACGAACGGAAATTTAAAGATGTTTTATTGATTGTAGGGATTCTGTTTATCGCTATTAATTTACGTCCTGCCCTTGCTAGTGTAGGTCCTTTGATTGAAGATATACGACAAGCGACAGGGCTTTCGAATGGGTTTTTAGGTCTGTTGACTACCTTACCTTTAATCGCTTTTGGTTTCATCTCTACCTTAACTCCATTATTCACCAGACGATTTGGAATTGGTGGAACCTTGCTTGGTGCTATGCTATTATTGACGATTGGTATTGTGATACGATCTATTGAATGGTTACCTGCTTTATTTTTAGGAACACTATTATCGGGTGTTGCTATCGCTTTCGGGAATGTATTGTTACCGAGTTTGACCAAGCGTAACTTCGAATCAAATTCAGGATTAATAACCAGTTTATATTCTAGTATGATGGCGGTTGGAGCAGCATTGGCTGCTGGTGTTAGTGTTCCCTTAGCGCATGATTTGGAATTGGGCTGGCGGGGTTCTCTTGGAGTGTGGGCCATCTTATCATTGGTTGCTTTTTTTGTTTGGTTACCGCAATTATTTCGTTTGAAAAAATCTAACTCAAACCGAAGTTATATCAAGGCGATGAAAAAATTAGGTGGTTCAAGGATAGCGTGGCAAGTGGCGTTATTCATGGGACTTCAGTCATTGACCTTTTATGTAATCCTGGCTTGGCTACCTGCTATTTTGCAAAGCAGAGGATATGATGCTTCCTTTTCGGGATGGATGCTTTCCTTGTCGCAAGCTACGGGAATCATAGGCGCTTTAGCTATTCCTTTTTTAGCAGGAAAGAAAAAAGACCAACGTAGCATCGTAGTTTTTTTGATTCTTTTGGAACTCATTGGTCTGGTTGGATTATTTCTTCCAGAGTTAGGATGGGTGGCGATTTGGATTTCCCTAATTGGTTTTGTGATGGGAGGAAGCTTTGGATTATCTTTGCTCTTTATCGTCCTTCGCTCTCAAGATGAAGAATCAGCTACGGAACTTTCTGGAATGGCGCAGTCAATTGGATATTTTGTAGCAGGTATTGGACCGATTGTCTTTGGGAGTATTTATGATGTAACGGGTAGCTGGACAGTTCCTTTTATCCTACTTTTTGTAGTTGCATTTCTAAAGTTAATTACAGGAATGGGAGTTGGGAAAGCGATACGATAAATAGGTTCGATCGTTAAAAAAATGGTTTATCATGCTTCGATGATTGAAATTTATGAGTGGCAAATTTTACGAAATACGTTTTGACCGAATACTGTAAATACTTATGGAGAGACGCATCATGAGTTGTTGCTGATTGCTGAGACTACTTTTTTGGAAAAAATCTGTTCAGTAATCAAAGTATATACTTTTCGCAAAGTAATTAACTTTCAATAGCGTTTTAAAAAACAAAACCCTTGTAAATATTTATTTACAAGGGTTTATGTTTTTAATCTAGTGGAGCTGCCGGGAGTTGAACCCGGGTCCAGACAAAGTAACTGAGAGCTTTCTACATGCTTATTTTCTATTCAATTTTCGAGCTATGACAAGGAAGAAACCTACCCGCGCCATCACCTTATCCTCTGAATTTCGCATTGTAGTCAAGGTATCCTACGCAACTATCCTAAGTGCTCTTGCGAGCGGGTTGATATGCGGCACGCTGTATATTAGGAGTCAAACGTACGGCACAAAGGCATCTAATTCATTGAATTAGGCTGCCATGGCGAATCGTTGATTGCCATTTATAGTTGTTTAATTACTATTTGTTAACAGAGTAAGTAATTTTGCTCCGACATGCTTACTAACCGAAATGCTTTCCTGTCGATTCCAGTCAGCCCCGATTTTTCCCTGTTCCCTGATGGGGAACAATTTAAAACTCTTTTGTCTTAAAAATTGAGAACTGCAAAAGTAACAACATTATTGACGAATGTAAAGTTTCGAAGTATTGCTTTTTTTATTTTTTTTCAAAAAATAGATTCTAATTTTGAAACTAAAAAAAATACGGAATCGTTGGCAATCTCGTATATTTGCAGAAATTTTGGTAAAGGAGGAATAATACCTTTTTCAAAAAAAAATTAAGATTCAAATTTCAATTCAAATAAAAGTATGTCAGACCCAAAAAGATATTTAGTGACTTCCGCTCTTCCTTATGCTAATGGTGAATTACATCTTGGACATTTGGCTGGTGCATATTTGCCTGCTGATATTTATGTACGCTACTTGCGTTTGCAAGGAAAAGATGTGGCATATATTTGCGGCTCTGATGAAAATGGAGCTGCGATTACTTTAAGGGCAAAAAAGGAAGGAATTCCTCCTCAACAGATTATCGACAAGTATCATAATTTATTCAAATCCACTTTTGAAAAATTAGGTATTTCATTTGATTATTATCATCGTACAAGTGCGCCATTGCACCACGAAACTGCTCAAGATTTTTTCAAAAAATTATTGGAAAAAGGAGACGAGTTTGAAGAAAAAGTAACGGAGCAATATTATGACGAGGGATTTGACCAATTTTTAGCAGATCGATATATCAAAGGAACTTGTCCAAATTGTAGCCACGATAATGCTTATGGCGATCAATGTGAAAAATGCGGGAAAGATCTCGATCCTAGCGAACTCATCAATCCTGTTTCTACTTTGAGTGGCAACAAACCAGTTTTAAGAACGACCAAACATTGGTATTTTAAATTAGATAAACACGAAGCTTGGTTGAAGGAATGGGTGGAAGAAGGAACGCTTGACGGCGAACCTCACCACAACGCAAAATCTTGGAGAAACCATGTAGTTGGGCAATGTAAATCTTGGCTCGACGGAGGACTTCTTCCTCGCTCGATCACGCGTGATTTGGATTGGGGAATACCTGTTCCAGTTGAAGGTGCGGAAGGAAAAGTATTGTATGTTTGGTTTGATGCACCGATTGGTTACATCTCGTCTACGAAACAATGGGCTGCCGAAAATGGAAAAAACTGGGAAGATTATTGGAAAAGCGATGATGCGGAATTAGTGCATTTTATAGGAAAAGATAATATCGTTTTTCATTGTATTGTTTTTCCTGCGATGTTAAAAGCGCATGGTGATTTTAACTTACCGGTGAATGTTCCTGCGAACCAATTCCTGAATTTCGAGGGAGAGAAATTTTCTAAATCGAGAGGTTGGGGAATCGAGAATGATGAATATTTAAGGGTTTTTGAAAATTTTGAAAACAAAGAAGATGCCTTGCGTTATGCGTTGATTCGCAACATGCCTGAAAATAAAGATAGCGATTTCAGATGGGACGACTTCGTGGATTTTCATGATAATGAGCTGGTTGCGAATGTGGGGAATTTCATCAATCGAGTAGTTGTTTTGACTAATAAATATTTCGAAGGAAAAGTGCCTTCTGTTGATGTAGATTTAAAAGAGGTTTTGGCTGAAGTTGAAGTTCTAACGCAACGATTATGTCAAGAAATTGAAAGTTTTCAATTCAAACCTGCTATTAATACTTTGATGGAAATTTCAAGTTGGGGAAATACTTACTTGCAAGATGCTTCGCCTTGGACGATTTATAAAACGGAACCGGAGAGTAAAAAAATCAAAGAAGCAATGTTGGTAAGTTTGCAGATTGTGGCTTTGTTAGGTGTTTTGACCAAACCATTTTTACCATTTTCTTCTGACAAAATTCAAAAGCTTTTGAATTTGCCTGAGATTCAAAATGGTGATCTAGTTGAAATATTGGAGCGTCTTCAGAATGGTGAAGCTATCCTTGAAGCAGGAAGTCAAATTGGCGAACCGGCTTTACTTTTTGCTAAAATAAATGATCGAAAAGATTCTTCTCGATTGGAAATTGTCAATGCCCAAAAAGCAAAACTAGCCGCAGCACTCGAAGCTAAAAAAGCAAGCGAACGTGCGCCGCTCAAAGATGAAATTACTTTCGAAGATTTTACCAAACTCGATATCCGAACTGGAACAATCATCGAAGCGGAAAAGATGAAGAAGGCGGACAAACTTTTAAAAATAAAAGTTGACTTAGGTTTCGAAGAAAGAACGGTCGTTTCTGGTATTGCTAAATTTTTCAAACCTGAAGACATCATCGGCCAACAAGTTTTGCTTCTCGCGAATCTTGCTCCTCGAAAAATGAGAGGCGTAGAATCGCAAGGAATGATTTTGATGGCGGAAAATGAGAAAGGAGAATTGACTTTTGTGAGTGCAGATAAAAATAAGGATGAAAAAATAGAAGAAGAGTGGGGGAATGGATTTCAGGTAAGTTAAACCCCCAGCCCCTAAAGGGGAGCCTTTTATGATTATGCCTTCGGCAATCATAAAAGTTAAACTGGATTTGTTTGACGATAATAGTTTAGATGAAAAATGGACTTTGAAATTTAATTTCAAAGTCCATTTCTTGTTAAACTAAATCGTAATCGTCAATCAAATTACGGTTAACACTTCCCTCGCAATTTTTTCGATTGCCGCAGGCATAATCGAAAAAGGCTCCCCTTTAGGGGCTGGGGGTTTACCTCATCTTCGGTCTCCTCCTCTTCCCTCCCGGCTGCATCATCTGTCTTTTACTCTGTCCCTGCGCATTTTTCATTTGCCCTCTTTGTTTAAAAGCCAACTCGAATTGAGCAATTTGATCTTTGATTTGTTGCTGCGTCACTTTAAGTTTTTTAGCATTCATGAAATAAACTTTAGCCGCATTCCATTTTTGCTTTTGTGCATTGATGTTCGCCAATTGTAATTGAACCATTGCTTTTTCATCATCAGTAGGTAAGTCGATTGCTTCTGCTTTTTTGAAATAAACTTCCGCCGCATTATTATCTTTATTATTCATCGCCAATGAACCTTTGAGGATATTGTAAAAAGCTTTATTTGTTTTATACAACCATTCTGGTTTCCAGATTAGATTCAATCTTTTTTCCGCTGCTTCGAAGTTCCCTTCTTGTACTAATTGTGCTGCGGTCTGAACAGTTCCCAATAGCAGATAACTAGTCAACAATCCCAATCCAACTAATATAAATGGAAGAGAATACCAAAATCCTTGAAAGATCGCTAACAAAATACCGCCGATTAAAAACAAGGCGATTAAGGCAAATTTGAGTTTTATATTAATTGAAAACATCGTAACATATTTTTGATTCTTAAATAAATTTCGTTTCTGGAGCCAAGCCAAAGTTGAAATCGACACTTCCTTCGGTCATTTTCGATTCCAACTTTGGCTTGACCACGAAATTTAATTAAGAATAATTTTTTAAATATAAGTTTAAACCATTGATAGTCAACGGGGTGCAAAGATACAGATTACCTTTCAATTTCATAGAAAAGTTGAACTAAACCAGTTGAATAAGTTTTGGTATCTGTTAGTTTTAATTTTTTTCGAATATCGATTTTTTCAAATAGAGGTTTTCCGCTCCCCAGAATTAAAGGGTGAACGGCAATCATTAATTCGTCTACTAGATCTAAATTAAGCATAGCAGTCGTCAAACTTGCTCCTCCAAAAAGCCAAATATCTTTGCCTTCAGAATTGACTATTTTGTTGACCTCGTCTGCGATATCTCCATTAATTATTTTTGGTCCTTGAATAGTATTTTTGAGGGTGTTTGAAAATACGAATCTAGTTTTGTCAGGAAAAGCATCAGGTGCCATTTCCAATAATTGTTTATAACTTTTTCGTCCAAAAAAAATGGTATCAATTTGATTTAAAAAATCAGTCATCCCATAATCTTGGTCAGTAAAACACCAATCAATTTCGCCGTTTGCACCTTCGATAAATGAATCGAGTGTCGTGCATAAATTCAAAATTATCTTTCTCTTTTTCATAATCGTCCTTTTAAGGCGCCCTCCAGTTTCTTCAAATTTTTTTTAATTAGTAAATCATCAGAATCAAATGATTTTGCTTTGACTCGAAATTCATCCGCCAATTTGTATTCTTTTTTTACAAAATGAACATGCGCAATATTGATCGCCACCAAAGCATTATCGGTATCGGTTCGTAATCCTAAGTCGAGTGATCGCTTTAAATGTTGCTCGGCAAAACCAGCTTGCTTTTTCTGCAAAGCAATCATTCCCAAGACAAAATAATAATAAGCTTGATGAGTTTTTAATAAAAAGTCAGGACGTTTGATTTGTAAAATTAAGTCTTCTGCGGCATCGACCTCTCCTTTGTTTAATTTCCCAAAAGCCAACATCACATTTCCAAATAAAAAATGCGTCACCAAAATAATTGTACCCGCTAAATACATGTACCAAGCGGAACTGAAACCCACATTGAAATGAATAAGCGCACCCAAGGCGAGAATAACTATTCCAATTAAAAATCTAATTCGTGCTAAAAACATATTTTTTTTAATGGTTAATAATGAACTGTGAATGGTTAATCCGATATGGTGTTAACCATTAATCATTCATCGTTAGATTAACGAGCATCCAATTTCCTTTTACTTCTAAATAACTTCCTTCGGGGAAAACCGCTTTGAAATTTTTATGGTAAAAAATTTTCGTTCTTTCCAGATCTTTTGGATGGCTTGCTAAACGGTTGAACAATAAAATGCCATCGTCGTTCACCAATGTTTTTAATTTTTCTAAAAAATCATTTTCCTCAAATTCTTCTGGCACTACATCATCCAAAAAAACATCCATGCAAATTAAATCAAACTTTTGTTCCGTTTGCATCACGTAAGCAAAAGCATCTGCACAGATCATTTGGGTATTTGATTCGAGTTGCGGTAAGGCATATTTGGAAGCGAGATAGATGACAGATTCGTCAATTTCGACCGCGGTATAGTTATATTTTTTTTTTAAATTCTTTTCTAACATCAAAGGAATACTTCCCAAGCCTAAACCTAAAACCAATACATTTTTAATTGGGTATTGATCTAAATTTACTTTTTTGAATGCATCAAAAAAATTGTCATACAAATCTTCAAAGGAGTAGATCGCATTGGCCGTTGATAATTGATATCGACCTCGATTAAGACTTACATATAAATGTGGATTGATTTCACTCGGTGCACTTTCGATATGAAATTCGAAAAAGTAACTCAGTATTTTTTTCCAAAAAGGAGGTTTAATTGGTTCGATGATAGTTTCTTTTTTGAGGAGATTAGCTGTCAGCGCAGCGATCTCAATTAAGTTTCCCAACTTCGATTAACCGAAGTCAGTTCAAATATTTTTTCCAATATCTTTTTTTCCACTTCGTCAAAGTCAATTTTTCTCCGAGTCATTATTTTTTCAGCAGTATCAAACGCTTTGTCAGTTTTGTAGGTTTTCAATCCTTGCGCTCCTCCCCAAGTGAAAGAAGGAATAAAATTTCGAGGATAACCCGGCCCAAAAACATTGGAAGAAACACCCACCACCGTTCCGGTATTAAACATAGTATTGATTCCCGCTTTGCTGTGGTCGCCCATAATTAAGCCGCAAAATTGTAAGCCAGTTGGAACAAATCGCTCGCTTGGGTAATCCCACAATTTTATATTTGCATAGTTATTTTTCAAATTAGAAGTATTTGTATCTGCTCCTAAATTGCACCACTCACCTAAAACGGAATTTCCCAAATATCCTTCGTGACCTTTGTTAGAATATGCCATGAGCACAGAGTTACTGACTTCTCCACCAACTTTGGAGTGAGGTCCGACGGTTGTTGGACCATAAATTTTGGCACCCATTTTTACCGTCGCATGATCGCATAAAGCAAATGCTCCTCGAATCATAGCACCTTCCATCACCGTCGCATTTTTTCCAATAAAAATCGGACCTTTGGTGGCATTTAGAATCGCACATTCAACTGTAGCACCTTCTTCAATAAAAACATTTTCAGGAGCAATGACTTGATTAGATTTAGAGATTGGAGCTGAAATCCTATTTTTTGTCAATAAATTAAAATCCTCTTGAATGGCTTCTCCATTGATTCTAAAAATATCCCAAAGGTTATTGATTTTCAAAAAAGGGGTATCCACCACATCAAATCCTCCCAGTTCTTCGATCTCCTCATTATTAATTAAATGTTCAAATTGATGCTCATCCAAACGAGTAGCGATCAATTCTCCATCTTTCAACAAAGCTTCGTTAGGCGATAATTCTTGGATCAATTGAACCAACTCAGGCGAAGGCAAAACAGATCCATTAATCACAATATTATCCTCTTCAATATGAATCGGAAATTTGTCTACCAGATAGTCTTGAGTAATATGGGAAATAGTATCTACGCGCAGGTGATGCTGCCATTTTTCTTTAATAGTCAGAATTCCAACACGCAATTCACCCACCGGGCGAGTAAATGTTAGAGGCAATAAGTGCTCACGTACATCGTCGTCAAAAAGTATGATATTTGGCATAGCAGTTTATGTGTGTGGTTTTTTTTGTAAAAATATTCTTTTCAGCCACGTTTTAGAAGATAATCACAAATAATTTTTGCTTCGGTAAGCTTTTTAATTCGTAGCGTGGCTTTCCCAAGTCTCGAAAATGATAATCCGAGTACCGGAAATGAGGAGGTGAGTCCCGAAGGATAATAATCCAGGTCTCAAAAAGACGATAATATTTTCGAGTTTTGTAAAGTTTACGGGACTTGGGAAAGCCCCGTTACGATATAGAGCAAAAAAAAAGTCCTGAACCATGTTCAAGACTTTTTTTTCGAATAAGAAAAATAAGAAGTGGAAATTACTCCGCTGCGTTTTCTTCTGCTTCTTCTGCTTCTTGAACAGTTGGATTTGCTTCCGCAAATTTTGTAAATCTCTTGTTAAACTTGTCAATTCGACCAGCTGTATCTACAAACTGCATTTTTCCAGTAAAAAATGGATGAGAAGCTGCGCTAATCTCCATTTTGATAAGTGGGTAAGTTGCACCTTCAAACTCTACAGTTTCTGATGTGTCTGCACAAGATTGAGTAACGAATTCTACGTCGTTAGAGATGTCTCTAAACACCACTTTTCTATAATTCTTTGGATGAGTATCTTTTTTCATTGTAATATCTTTTTTTCAAAATTGGAGTGCAAAGATAAGTTTATTAATGTTGAATTAAAACGAAAAAGGTATTTTTTTTCAAAAAAAGGGCCAAAAAAAGGTCTTTTTTTTCATTGATTTTGAAAAATATCACATTTGCTGAATTTTGAAGCACATTATTCAGCGTATTGGTCAACTTTAGTAGATCTGGAAAAAGAGGAAAGCGATTTTTTCCATTAATATATCTTCTCGTCACCAATTAGATTTTTTTTAGTCGCTCCGCTCTCTTTTTAGGTCTACTTCTATACGGATTAAAAAAAGCAGACCACCACGTATTAATTATTTGGAAAAAACGCATCCTCAAAATGCTTAATCGTAAAACTCTGCTCATTTTTATAAATAATCGAAATAATATCAAAACGAATTTCCCAATCATGCTCAATCTCTCTCATGTAAGCTGCTCCTGCGAAAGCGAGTAAATCCTCTTTTTTTTGATCGACCGCAATTTCAGGTTCTCCGTAATTATTATTGTTTCGAGTTTTTACTTCCACAAAAACTAAAATTGCTTCATCCTTGGCAATAATATCTACTTCCGCTCGGCGATGTCGCCAATTGATTGCTAAAATTTGATATCCTTTTTTTTCTAAAAATGAAACAGCGAGTTGTTCTCCACGTTTCCCAAGTATGTTATTCCAAGCCATGTCTTTGTCCCTTGAAGGGGAACGTTTTGGTGAAATATTTTGAAGCGATTGAAATTCTCCTTTTAGTAAGAAGATTAATCATTTTGCTCCTTGTGTCGAGTCTAATATCGGAAAATATCTTTATTTTCGCCGCAAAAAGATAGTGTTATTCAGAAAAATAAAATTGTAAATACTCTTTTACCTATTTAAAAATCACATTTCACTCACTAGAAAAAAGATTAACCATTAAGCATTAACGGTTATCTGTTCAAAAAAAGACCATGTCTAAAAAAATAAACCCAACCCAAACTGATGCGTGGAAAAAGTTAAAAAAGCATCATCAAGAAATGAAGCGTGTACAGATGAAAGACTTGTTTGCGAACGATGCACGTCGATTTCAAAAATTCTCTCTGACCTTTGAAGAGATGTTGGTGGATTTTTCCAAAAACAGAATTACCAAAGAAACCGTAAAATTATTGTTACAATTAGCTAAAGAGACCAATCTCAAAGCTGAAATCAAAGCAATGTTTACTGGTGAGAAAATAAATGAAACAGAAGGTCGAGCAGTTTTGCACACCGCTTTGAGGAATCGTTCGAAAAAAACGATCAAAGTCGATGGCAAAAATGTGATGCCGCAAGTGAATGCTGTTTTGGAACAAATGAATATTTTTTCCAATAAAATTATTACTGGAAAATGGAAAGGCTATACTCGAAAACGAATTACTGATGTCGTAAATATCGGAATCGGTGGAAGCGACTTGGGGCCTGTGATGGTGTCGGAAGCGTTGAAACCTTATTGAAAAAAAGGGATGAATATTCATTTCGTTTCGAATGTGGATGGAACCCATATTGCGGAGACCCTGAAAGATTTGTCGCCTGAGACAACTCTTTTTATCATAGCCTCTAAAACTTTTACGACGCAAGAGACGATGACCAATGCTCGATCTGCTCGGGATTGGTTTTTGAAAAAAGCGAAAAAGAATGAGTTTGTAAAAAAGCATTTTGTAGCGGTATCTACCAATCAGGAAGGCGTGGAAGATTTCGGAATTGCAGGTGAAAATATGTTTGGGTTTTGGGATTGGGTAGGCGGTCGATATTCGTTGACTTCAGCAATTGGATTGTCGATTGCGTGTACGATTGGTTTTGAAAAATTTGAAGAGTTATTGGATGGGTTTCATGCGATGGATCAGCATTTTGAGAAAACTCCTTTTGAGAAAAATGTTCCTGTTCTGTTGGCGTTAATTGGTATTTGGTACAATAATTTTTTTGGAGCAGAGACGGAAGCGATTTTACCTTACGATCAATATTTACATCGGTTTGCGGCTTATTTTCAACAAGGAAATATGGAGAGCAATGGAAAGTGCGTAGATCGAAATGGAAAGAAAGTGAACTACCAAACTGGCCCAGTCGTTTGGGGCGAACCTGGAACGAATGGCCAACATGCTTTTTACCAATTGATTCATCAAGGAACCAAATTAATTCCTTGTGACTTTATTGCACCGGCTAATTCGCATAACCCAATTGGCGATCATCACGTAAAATTATTATCCAATTTTTTTGCGCAAACGGAAGCGCTGATGAATGGAAAAACGAAAGAAGAAGCTACCGAAGATTTAAAAGCAGCAGGTCAGTCGAAAGAGGAGATTGCAAAACTTTTACCGTTCAAAATTTTTGAAGGTAACCGTCCAACAAATTCTTTTTTAATAAAGAAAATAACGCCACGCGCACTTGGAAGTTTGCTTGCGATGTACGAACATAAGATTTTTGCCCAAGGAATTATTTGGAATATTTACAGTTTTGATCAATGGGGCGTAGAACTCGGGAAGCAACTGGCAAAGGAAATATTACCTGAATTAGAAGATGAAAAAGTGGTAAAATCTCATGACTCTTCTACGAATGGTTTGATTAATAATTATAAGAAAATGCGAGTTTAATATAGTGATGAACTAGGAGTGATAAGTGATGAGTTTTTATGAGCAAGAAACTCATCACTTATCACTCCTAACTCATCACTAAATAAATAGAATTTATGAAAAACGTTTTTCCAATAAAAGGAGCAATTCAAAATTATGCTTGGGGAGGAAAAGAATTTATTCCTAAGTTGATGAGGTTGCAGAATGTTGATAGTCAGTCATTTGCGGAGGTTTGGTTGGGCGCGCATCAGCGTGGCCCAGCACAGCTGAATGTGGATGGTAAAGAAATTTCATTAAAAGACTTTTTGGAAAAGAATCCTGAGGCGTTGGGTGAAAAAGTAATTAATAAATTTGGAGAAAGATTGCCTTATTTGTTCAAAGTTTTGGATGTGAAAAAGATGCTTTCCATCCAAACTCACCCGACCAAGAAGGCTGCGGAAATTGGTTTTGCGAGAGAAGAAAAAGCAGGTATTTCGATCACCGCATTTAATCGAAATTACAAAGACGATAATCATAAACCAGAAGTGATGGTTGCGATGACCGAGTTTTGGTTGTTGCATGGATTTAAATCTTTGGAGGCGATTGAGGAAGTCTTGAAGTCAGTTCCCGAGTTTAAAATGTTGTTGGAATACTACCAACGGATTTTGCAAAAAGAAGTGGATGATAAACTTTTTCACTTTTATAAAAATCTGATGGAGATGTCGCAAAAGACGGTGGATGAAATTTTGCAACCACTTGCGGAACGATTGAGTTTAGATTTTGCAGTAAAAAAATTACTTAAAAATAGTCCTGATTATTGGGCAGCATTGGCGTTTCGAGATAACCTGTTGGAAGGTGGTCATTTTGACCGAGGCGTTTTTTCTATCTATATTTTTAACTTAGTTTGTTTACAAAAAGGAGAAGGTATATTTCAAGATGCAGGAATTCCACATGCCTATCTTGAAGGAGTGAACATGGAATTGATGGCCAATTCTGATAATGTTTTTCGAGGTGGTTTGACGGTCAAGCATGTGGATGTAAGAGAATTGTTAGAACACGTGACTTTTGAACCGGTGATTCCAAATGTTTTGACTGGAACTGAAATTGATCGAGGCGTGAAAGTGTACGAAACGCCCGCACCTGATTTTGAATTGACTCGAATTTCCCTGAAAGATTTAGAAAAATATTCTTGCAAAAAGGCAACGACTCCTGAGACTTTAATTGTGATGGAAGGCGAAGTGATGGTGCAGAGTGGAAATGATGAATTTCGACTGGAGAGGGGAGGAGCATTTTTTGCGGGGAGTGGTTCGGAGTATACTTTCGTGAGTGAAGGGACGAGTGAGATTTTTAGAGCGTTGGTGCCGTAATTCTCTGAATATTCAATATTAAATTTTCTAGTTCAATATTAAATTTTTTCTTAATTTTACCGAATGGCTTATCAAACGAATTCTGGAGATTTTTTCGATTATCTGACACAGATGCTAACCGAAAATAAAGTGAGCGAAACGATTCAAATCCTTTCGGATGCTTCGTCGCCTGATTCTACTTTGAGTGGAGATTTAAAATTTCTAAAACTTCGAGCGAATAAAAAGTTAATGGTTCCCGCAGGCGGTGTTGGAGGTACTCCAAAAACACAAATCCAAGACGTCATTATGTTGATCAAAGAATTAAAAAGTGCGCACTATCGTCGAAGTGTAAAAGTGAATACGTTGACCGAGCCTTCCAGAAAGGCGATGAAACAAATACAAAAAAATAATCCTGCTAGCAGTACTTCTTCCAAAAAGAAACGATCTGTCTGGCCTTGGATTTTTCTTTTTTTATTGTTGGGTGGAGGCGCTGCTGGATATTATTTTAAAGACCAGATTCTGGAAAGTGAATTGGTGA